>ERZ1047472.570-NODE-570-length-32416-cov-9.175180_pt1 | contig 32416 bp, 30 predicted proteins | sample MGYA00383095_ERZ1047472 | MGnify/ENA primary metagenome ERZ1047472 (study PRJEB29581, sample SAMEA5548365) | metagenome | biome: marine; feature: coastal; material: water | depth 1 m | study: Short-term variability in the microbial, nano- and picoplankton dynamics... | reverse complement strand
TCCAATTAATAATATGGCTTGGAAGATATCCATTCTTATGTGACATTTGTTATAATAAAAATGGACAACGTACAGAATTTTCAGAATGCTATTTTAGAGGGGATACCAAGTAATCTACCTGCGAAAAGAGATATGTCTGTTGGTTTGAGAGGCGAGAGTAAAAATACTCCAGCTCCTAAGCGAAAAGATATATTGAGAAAGGATGAGAAGAAGCTTGCTATACGAAATGCTCTACGCTATTTTCCTCAAAAATGGCACAGTGAGCTTGCTAAAGAGTTTGCAGAGGAGTTGAAAGAATACGGCAGAATATATATGTATAGGTTTCAACCAGATTACAAGATGTATGCGAGACCATTGAGCCATTACCCTGCAAAATGTGAGCAAGCTGCGTCTATTATGCTGATGATACAAAATAATCTAGACCCAGCAGTAGCACAACATCCAAATGAGCTGATTACTTACGGGGGAAACGGAGCAGTTTTTCAGAATTGGGCTCAATATCTACTTACGATGAAATATTTGAGTGAAATGACTGAGGAACAGACGCTCCACATGTATAGTGGTCACCCCATGGGACTTTTCCCAAGTAGCAAAGATGCACCTCGAGTAGTCGTGACCAATGGGATGATGATTCCAAACTATTCTAAACCCGATGATTGGGAAAGGTATAATGCCTTGGGTGTTACTCAGTACGGACAGATGACTGCAGGAAGCTTTATGTACATAGGTCCACAAGGGATAGTGCACGGAACTACCATTACGGTGATGAATGCGTTTCGAAAAATGCTGCCAGAAGGAGAAACTCCAGCAGGTAAAATATTTCTTACAGCAGGCTTAGGAGGGATGAGCGGAGCTCAGCCAAAAGCAGGGAATATAGCAGGATGCATCACGATATGTGCAGAGGTAAATGCAGCAGCGGCTCACAAAAGACATAGCCAAGGTTGGGTAGATGAATTAGTGGATAACACAGCTGACCTGGTTACGCGGATTCAAAAAGCAAAAGCAGATAAAGAAGTAGTAAGTATAGCATACGTAGGGAATGTAGTCGACGTTTGGGAAAAATTTGCCGAAGAAGATATTTTTATTCACGTAGGTAGTGACCAGACTTCATTGCACAATCCATTTGCTGGAGGCTATTATCCTGTAGGATTAAGTTTTGACGAAAGCAATGAAATGATGGCCAATGATCCTGAAAAGTTCAAAAAGGAAGTTTATGAGTCACTACGAAGACATGCTGCAGCTGTAGATGCGAATACAGCTAAAGGAACGTATTTCTTTGACTATGGCAACGCATTTTTACTAGAAAGTAGCAGAGCAGGTGCAGATATTATGGCGGAGAATGGAATCGATTTCAAATACCCAAGTTATGTTCAAGATATACTAGGACCTATGTGTTTTGATTATGGATTTGGACCCTTTAGATGGGTCTGTGCCAGTGGTAAAGCCGAGGACTTAATAAAGTCTGATGAGATAGCGGCTAGCGTCATGAAAGAAATACAATCCAATTCTCCTCGAGACATCCAGCAACAGATGGCTGATAATATTAAGTGGATAGAAGAAGCTGGAGAAAATCAAATGGTAGTTGGTTCTCAAGCTAGAATACTCTACGCAGACAGTGAAGGAAGAATTAAAATTGCTGAGGCGTTCAATAAAGCTGTGGCTTCTGGAGATATTTCTGAGGGAATAATACTAGGCCGTGATCATCACGATGTAAGTGGTACAGATTCACCATATAGAGAAACCAGTAATATCTATGATGGAAGTAAATTTACGGCAGATATGGCTATTCATAACGTCATTGGCGATAGTTTCCGAGGAGCTACTTGGGTAAGCATACACAATGGTGGTGGAGTGGGATGGGGCGAGGTGATGAACGGTGGATTTGGAATGTTGTTAGATGGTTCAGACGAAGCTGACAATCGCTTAAAAAATATGCTTCATTATGATGTAAACAATGGTATAGCACGCCGTAGCTGGGCAAGAAATGAAAATGCTCAATTTGCCATAAAACGTGAAATGGAAAGAAACAATAAACTGAAGGTGACACTAGCAAATAGTGTGGAAGATGAGCTGTTGGATGGGTTGATTTAGGATTCTTTGGCTTCTTCAAGGAGAATACTGATTTCTATTTCCCAATAGTTCCCCTTAGTTAAGGCTTCTGTATCACTTAGACGTATGGATTCTATTAGATTAGTTACATCTTGTTTTTTAAACATAGAATCGAGATAGCTATTCTTACCAAATTTTTTCTGAACCTCAGATACAAATTTAGTAATGGCATTGAGGCAATAACCCAACTGATTTATGGAGTTATTCATAAAACTTTCTTCACAGTCAAATTCATGATCAAGGATTTTTACTTTGTCAGAATCTTCTGTGTCAATAACTATTTCGTTTCCGTTTCCATCTGAGCCAATACTTATGAAAAATCAGGGGGTAAAAAATCATATCGTCTTGTTTTAGGATTTATTCCTTCATATTGTTCTCTATTGTTTGCTACTAATGGGAGAAAGGGTACCGAGTCCTCTGGTAATCCATAATCAATAAGAAATTGAAACGTTTCTTATTGATTTAAATTAAGCCCTTCCAATATGTTTGACGAATACTTAACTATATCGAGTTCATTGTGCCAAATCATTTATTCAAATGTATATAAAAACTAAAAGCTCAATGATAAAGTGAAAGTCACACTTGCTAACAGTGTGGAAGAAGGTCTATTAGAGGGGTTTGTTAAATTCGAAAAGACAAAAAGCAAACATTTCTGTTGGCTCTGTTTAATTTGTTAAGATTCTTCTAATTAAAAAAGTCCTTCATCTTATCGAAGAGTCCTTTTTCTTTAGTAGGGTCAGGAGTAAAATTCTCACTTCCCAATAACTGCTGCATAATAGACTTTTCTTCACTATTGAGTTTGTTAGGAGTAAATACATTTACGTAGATTAACTGATCTCCAGTTCTATATCCTCCATTTACATCTGGAATTCCCTTACCTCGTAATCTGAGCACTTTACCACTTTGGGTTCCAGCCTCTATTTTTATTCGCACTTTGCCAGATACAGTAGGTACTTCTACTTCATCTCCCAGAGCTGCTTGAGGGAAGCTCACGTGGAGGTTATAGATAATATTGTTCCCATCTCTCTCCAAGGTATCGTGTTTGATTTCTTCTATTAGAACAATAAGGTCACCAGCTACACCTCCTGGCATTTCGTTACCACGACTTTTTACATTTAGTTGCATGCCATCAGCTACTCCAGCAGGTATATCTATGGTAGTTGTCACCTCTTTGGTGATGAGTCCCATCCCATCAGCACCACTAGGTATGTTCTTGACCTTTTTACCATTTCCTTTACAAGTAGGACAAGGAGAACTGGTCTGCATTTGACCTAAGAAAGTGCTTTGCACTCTTGTCACTTGCCCTCTCCCATTACAAGTGCTGCAGTTTTCGAATGTTACACCTTCAGCTACGACTTTCTTTTTATACTTGATTTTCTTCTCTACACCGTTAGTGATGTCTTCAAGGTTAAGTTTAAGCTTGATTCTGATATTAGAACCAACAGCTTGTCTAGATCGTCCGCCGCCACGTCCACCACCAAAAAAACTTTCGAATGGACTTCCGCCGCCACCTCCACCTCCGAAGATGTCACCAAATTGGCTGAATATGTCGTCCATATTCATACCGCCACCAAAACCACCTTGGCCTCCGCCCATACCGGCGTGACCAAACTGATCATAGCGTTGTTTCTTCTCTGGATTAGACAAAATCTCGTAAGCTTCAGCAGCTTCTTTGAATTTCTCTTCAGCAGCTTTATCACCCTGATTTTTATCTGGATGATATTTTATAGCCATCTTTCGGTAGGCTTTTTTTATTTCATCGGCTGTTGAGCTTTTGCTTACTCCGAGAATTTCATAAAAATCTCTTTTACTCATATTATTCTCCTACCACGACCTTTGCGTATCGTATTACCTTATCATTAAGTTTATACCCTTTCTCTATTTCATCGACTACTTTACCCTTTAGTTTTTTACTTGGAGCTGGTATTTTGGTAATAGCATCGTGAATTTCAGGGTCAAATTCGGTCTCTATAGACTTAAAAGGTTTTAATCCTTTTGATTCAAGAGAGTTTTTAAATTTATTGTATACCAAGTCTACACCTTTACGAATAGTCTTTACGTCTCCTTTTTTATCCATGTTCTTAAGAGCTCTTTCGAAATCATCTAAAACTGGAATGAGATCTACCATTATGTCTTGACCTGCAGTTTTGAATAACTCCAACCGTTCTTTCGATGTGCGTTTTCTGTAGTTGTCAAATTCAGAGTAAAGTCTCAAATATTTGTCATTGAGTTCTGCAATTTTATCTTCAGGAGATTGTTCCTCTTGAGACGTTTCTTGCTCATCGGCATCGTTAGTAGTAGACTCTTCAGATGCGACATTTTCTGTTACCTTTTCCTCGTTCTCTATTTTTTCTTCTGACATGTCGTTTTATTGTCTTGTTATATTTTAGAGTGCAAAAGTATTGCCATCTTAAATTATGTCAATATGACACAGTTTATTCTGCCAAGTATTCTTCTATTTTTGAAGCTAGTTCCTCACGAAAAAGGCCTTTTGCCAATATAATTCCGTTTTCATCAATTAGAAGATTTTTCGGTAAATATTTAACATTATAAGCTATTGCAGATGGACTTTCCCACTTTTGAAAATCAGAGACGTGATATGGCCAATCTAGTCGGTCATTGAAAATGGCTTTTGTCCATCGAAGAGAATCTGTATCCAGACTTACACTGAGTACTTTAAAACCATTACCTTATATAAAGACCTTATTTTTATATTTCTGGTGTGTTTTATAAATCCAATGATTCTCTATTCTACAAGGCTTGCACCAACTCGCCCAGAAGTCAATAAGTACAAAACTTCCTCTTAGGTCAGAAAGTCTTATGATGTCACCGTTTCTGCCAGGCAAGGCAATTTCTGGAGCAAGGTCGCCTACTGCTTGGTATATTGCTTTTTTTGAAGTGTTAATGGGTGCGATTTCACCTGCACTAATGAGTAATCCAAAGCTAAGAAGAAGAAGAATAAAAGGTCGCAAAATTGCCCGTTTAGGATCGTGTGATTCTTGCACCTATGGCATTGAGCCTGTGCTCAATATCTTGGTATCCTCTGTCTATTTGCTCTATATTGTGAATAGTACTTGTACCTTCAGCACTCATAGCCGCTATCAACAAAGATACACCAGCTCTGATATCTGGGGAAGACATTGTAGTGGCCTTCAGCGGTACTCTTCTATCTAGACCCATTACAGTTGCTCTATGTGGGTCACAAAGTATTATTTGAGCTCCCATATCTATAAGGTTATCTACGAAGAAGAGTCTACTCTCAAACATCTTTTGATGAATGAGGACATTGCCTTTGGCTTGGGTGCACATAACTAAAATAACACTCAACAAGTCGGGTGAAAGTCCAGGCCACGGAGCATCTGATATAGTCATCATACTGCCGTCTATGAAATTATCTATTTCATAATGTCTGTTTTCTGGGATGATTATATCGTCATCTTTTATAACGAATTGTACTCCCAATTTTTTGAAAACTTTAGGGATAAGCCCAAGCTGATCCACTCTGCAGTTCTCAATTGTTATTTCAGATTGTGTAAGAGCGGCAAGGCTTATGAATGAGCCTATTTCTATCATATCTGGAAGTATAGTGTGTGCGCATCCTCCTAATTCTCCAACACCTTCTATGGTAAGCATGTTACTCCCAACTCCTGATATCTTACCACCCATAGAGTTAATCATTTTGCTTAGTTGCTGAAGGTATGGCTCACAAGCTGCATTATATATCGTAGTAGTACCTTTAGCCATAACAGCCGCCATAAGAATATTGGCTGTACCTGTAACGGATGCTTCTTCTAAGAGCATATAGCTACCTTTTAAGTTTTTGCCTTCTACTTTATAGAATCCAGTGTCTTTATTGTAGATGAACTCTGCTCCAAGGTTTTCAAAACCAATAAAGTGAGTGTCTAGTCTTCTTCTACCTATCTTGTCACCACCTGGACTAGGAATATAACCTATTCCAAATCGTGCAAGCAGAGGCCCGATGATCATTATAGATCCTCGAATAGCGGCACCTTTAGTCTTAAATTCATTCGTGTGAAAATAGTCTAAGTCGATTTCATCAGCTTTAAACGTCCAATTGCCTTTTGCTTTATGCTCCACCTTTACGCCTAATCCTTTAAGCAATTCAATCATTCGTAAGATGTCACGAATCTCAGGTATGTTGTGTAGTTCTACCTCTTCTGCTGTAAGTAATACCGCTGCTAATATCTGAAGTGCTTCATTTTTCGCACCTTGAGGTGTTAGTGTTCCTTTTAGTTTATGGCCACCTTCTATTGTAAACGTTCCCATTTATCTCTTTTTATATTTCTGGTTGTAAGGCTTTTTCTTTTTGTTTCCCCGGCTATTCCTATGGTTTGGCTTACGGGTCATTTTTTCGATATGGATATTCAGTGAATTTGGATCGATTTGCAGTTTTCCTTGAGATAGATCTGCAAGATGTTGTACAACTTGCATCGGAGTCAAATCTTCATCGTTCCAGTTTCTAGATGAATTGATCATAAATGAAGCGATATAATTGATATACATTGACTTCAATTCCCCTTCTTCCATCTCTTTGGCGCCTTGGATCATGTCAATTAGGTTTCTACCATAGTAGCGATATTTACTCAGCACAGACTTGTAGCCAAGATGTTCCGGAGTAGTTTCTTTTACAGAATGCTCAGGAGTTGGGTAGTCATTATCTATGTCTAATTCGAAATGTGCTATTTCGTGCATATGATCCCAAACAGTCTGCTCATAATTTGTCTGGTTTTTAATTTCCGGATTCAGATTGACCATGACTTTATGGACGGTGTGGGCTAGAATATTTCTTTTATCTCTATCTTTTTCTAACTTAAGATGTTCGATCATCTCTTGAACACCACGACCATACTCGGATAGGGTGATGTTTTCTTGTTGCGTGTTATAATGCAATTCCATAATGGATACACAAATATAGCTGCTAGATTGAAATTATAGTTTTGATAAATTCAGTTTTCCGTTTAATGTCATTGACTGCCCTAATACAAATAGATAAAAGAAATAGTATAAGGCTAATTTTTTTTTAAATTAAGGGATAACTATTGTTTAGATATCACGAATTAGAATGAAAATGGGTCCTCTTAAGATTGGTTTTATAAAAGACAATTAAACCGTTGTATTGTGGTGTATGCTATTAAAAAAAGTTGACTATTTTTCTCTTTTAACGTTTTTTCTTGTCAAACCAATTACACATTTTCATTTAAAATGTGGATATAATGGGGATCTATAATTAGAGCATTTATCAAAAAAGTAACAATATTGTGAGAATTAATACAATCATATATGAAAAAAACTATTTTATTATTACTAGCAGTAGCATTTGGATTTGTTTCATTTGCTCAAAAACCTTCGGAAGGGAATTTACTTACTGAAGCAAATTACAGTCTTTCTAATTGGAACAATTCTTTCTCATTGCCGAACCTTCGCTTTAGATACTTCATAGCGGATGATATGGCTGTTAGGGTAGATTTATCAGTAGCTGGAGATAAGACTACGAATAATTTTGCTGAGAACGCAGATGGTTCTGGTGCTTCAGGTTCACAAGAAATCAAGAGTTCTGGTTTTGGCTTGTCCGCAGGTATTGAAAGACACTGGGATGGAAATGAGAAATTTTCTCCATTTGCATCAGCGTCTGTAGGGTTCATGTCATCTTCAAAAGACGAAACTTGGACTGATTTCGATGGCCTAAATTACTCAAGTGGTACTAGTGCAAGTGTAGAGAGCGGGAGTTCAATGTTCGGGATTAACTTGGGTCTTGGAGCTGACTACTGGGTTACTAAGTCATTCTATTTGGGTGCTGAGTTAGGCTGGGGACTTGCAGTCTCTAATGGCAAGGATGGAACGAGTAGTGTTACTTCTGGGGGCACTACCACAAACAGCACTATATTAGGTGGCTCAGGTTCAAGCTTCGGAGAGTCAATGGCTCCGGGATTCAGAATCGGATTTATGTTAAACTAATATAGAAACATAAAATTTTCAGAAGGGAGGTAGTTTTCACTGCCTCCTTTTTTTATTATCAATACGTTATACAAACATTTTTGGATTCTGTGAAGAATCTGAGTGCTTCCCAACCCCCTTCTCTTCCCACACCACTGTTTTTCATTCCACCAAATGGGGTTCTTAAATCACGTTGTAGCCAACAGTTTATCCAGACAATGCCGCTATGAATGTTGTCTGCCATGCGATGAGCTTTGTGTAAATCACTAGTCCAAACAGTGGATGCAAGACCATATCCCGTAGCATTAGAAAGGGCTACTGCTTCTTCTTCTGTGTCAAAGGGCTGAATGGTCACAACTGGGCCAAATATTTCTTCTTGATTTGTTCTGCAAGACTGGTCCAAACCTTCTATTACTGTTGGTCTAATGTACCAACCATCTTTTAAGTCTCCTTCCATCTTCACAGTGTTTCCACCGGTTAGAATATTACCTCCTTCAGATTGAGCAATATCTATATAGGATAAGATTTTTTCATAATGAGGTTTGCTTACAATAGCTCCCATGACGGAATCTGCTTCATTCGGGTCTCCTACTTTTATCTTATCTACTTTTGCTACAAATGCCTTTTTAAACTTTTCATAAATACCTCTTTGGACCAGGATACGTGATCCACATAGGCAGATTTGTCCTTGATTTGCAAATGAGCTTTTCAACGTGACATTCAGCATTTTATCAAAATCACAATCATCAAATATGATATTAGGATTTTTACCTCCTAGCTCAAGACTCATTTTCTTAAATTTCGGAGCAACTACACTAGCAATATGAGCACCAGTAGAGGTTCCTCCTGTAAACGACACTAAATCAATATCGTCGCTATTGATTATTTTGTCTCCCGTGCTTGCACCTAGTCCATGGATAATATTAAGTACGCCAGCCGGCAACCCGATTTCCTCACATATTTCAGAAAGCGTGTATGCAGTCATCGGAGTTATTTCAGACGGTTTAGCGACTACGGTATTCCCTGCAGCTAATGCTGGGGCTATCTTCCAAGAGAACAAATAGAGGGGAAGGTTCCAAGGGGAAATACAAGCGGCTACACCCACCGGTTTTCTCAAAGTATAGTTGATTAGACCTTCTGCTGTTTGATGGCTTTCAGAAGCATAGTGCCTAATAGCAGTGGAGTAAAACTTAAAGTTATCTCTGGCACGAGGAATATCAACTGAAGTAGCGAGCCACAGTGGCTTGCCGTTGTCAATGGACTCAGCCAGTGCTAATTCTTCCATTCTTTCTTCTATGCCATTTGCTATTTTTTCTAGCCACTCTGCTCGTTCAGTGTTCCTTAGCTTAGACCAAGAGGGGAACGCAGCTTGAGCACTAGATATAGCCTGATCTACATCTTGCTGGTCAGAGTCAGGAATAAGAGAATATACAGATCCCTTAGCAGGATTATAGTTATCTATATACTTACCATTTTTTGGCTCTTGCAATTTACCATTGATGTAGTTCGCTATTTTCTTCATACCTCGTCTCGCAAAAATAAAGGAGTATGGCCTAACATTGTTTATGAAAGAAGTAATACTTTTGTTTTGCAGTCATAGAGACTGCAGCTAATAGAAGGACTTGAAAAACTAATTGACTATTCTCTAAATGAATCTTTTTGTATCGAATATAGACTATAGAGTTAGTGAAGACGAATTGCGTGCTTTATTTGAAAAATATGGAGAGGTGAAATCTCTGATTATTTTAAAAGATATGAAAACTCAAAAGCCTAAAGGCTATGGATTTGTACTGATGAGTTCAGACTATGAAGGTCAGAAGTGTATCCTCCGTCTGAACAGAAGTAAGTTAAATGAAAGACCTCTTTCGGTCCAAGAAGCGAGGCCTAAGCCTGGTGAAGAGCCGGTTAAGAATGAAAGAAAACTTCGTCCTAGAAAGAAGAAGTTAGTTTCTATATGAAACTAACTGAATCAAAAGATTAAGGGAAAATCTTCCCTGAGCATTCGCCAAATCCTACTCGAATTCCATCTTTTTCACACCAAGCTCTAATGGTAATTGTGTCATTGTCTTCTATGAAAGTACGTGTTTTACCATTGTTTAGTTCTACCGTTTCTTTACCTCCCCAACTAAGTTCTAGCATACTACCGTAGCTTCCTTTTTCCTTACCAGATATAGTTCCACTTGCCATCATATCACCTACGTTTAGATTGCAGCCATTCACCGTATGATGTGTTAGCTGCTGAGCCATGTTCCAGTACATATACTTGAAGTTACTTTCAGCGATGGTCGTTTCTTCATCTCCTTCTGGAGCTAGACCCACTTCCAGGTTAATGTCAAAATTTTTGTCCCCTTTATATTGCAAATAAGGGAGGACTTCTGGGTCTTGAGGTACACTTTCGCATCGGAAAGGTTCGAGTGCTTCCATAGTTACTATCCAAGGTGAAATAGAGCTACCAAAGTTTTTTCCTAGGAAAGGTCCTAGGGGAACATATTCCCACTTTTGAATATCTCTAGCACTCCAATCATTGAATATTACTTTTCCGAAAATATGATCTTCAGCATTTTCTATTTCCACTGGCTCTCCAAGAGCTGAAGGTTTTCCTATGATATAACCCATTTCGAGTTCGAGATCCATACGTTTACTCTTCCCAAATACAGGCTTATCAGCATCAGTAGGCATCATTTGACCACTTGGCCTTTTTAGCGGTGTGCCGCTTATTACAATACTACTTGCTCTTCCGTGATAACCTACTGGTATGTGTTTCCAGTTTGGAAGGAGTGGATTATCTGGTCTGAACATTTTACCTACGTTAGTAGCATGCTCTATACTGCTATAAAAATCAGTGTAATCTCCAACTCTTACGGGCATTACCATTTTAGCAGATAGTCTATTTATAATAACTTTTTCTCTGAACTGATATAACGCTCCTTCTTGGGTAAGCTCTTTGGTTATTAGTTTTCTTAGTGACGACCAGACCTCTTTACCACAAGAGATAAAATCATTTAATACTTCAGATTCAAATACGCTATGATCAAAGTCTAAGTCTGCAAAAATTCCAACTTTAGCAGCGGCATTTAAGTCTATGATAGAGTCGCCAATCGCTATTCCTGGGGTAGGTTTCTCATCACGTAAGAATACGCCGTATGGAAGATTGTGTATGCTGAAATCTGAATTTTTAGGTATGTTGATCCAAGTGCTCATTTTATCTTTTTGGGTGCTTCGAAAGTAATAAAACTCTTCTAATTTGAGAGAAAGGGAATTGCTAGTTTCTCTACATTTCGTACTTATTTAAAGTATAGAACACTCTAAAATGTGATGATCTTCATATTCGAGTGAATATCATTCGCAAAGTCAATTTAAGTTTTTATGGAACCTTTAGGAAACTGTACTTGAGTTCACAAACCACATTTTCATTTTGCCTTTTCTCTCAACTTCAACTTCTCCTCTAAATTCGAATGTAAATCGGCTATCATCCTTGATAAGTAAATAAGTAGACTCACTAATATTTACCTTGCCTGCTTTGCTGTTACTTTCGATGCGACTTGCTGCGTTTGCTGTGTCTCCCCAAATATCATACTGAATTTTTTTAATTCCTACAATTCCTGCTATGACAGGCCTTGTATGTATGCCTACTCTTGTGTGAAATTGCGATAATTCTATAATTGGATGTACTTGACTTATTTTTCAAGTCTAGCTACTCTTTTGTCCAACCCAGCGTCGAGAATATATATCGATATCCAACTATCTTGATTATGATCTATCTCTGTACTGAAAATAGAAACATCATTTATTAGAATTGTATCTGCTGAACCGTTAGGCTGAGCAAGACCTGTAGTCCAAAGCAAAAGACTTATAAGTAGACATACTTTGGACTTCATAGTTTTTTTACTTTAACTTATTGCTGAAGAAAGATTTGGGATTAATATTTTTTATTTGAGCAGCTCCTTAATAGGGCCTATAGTAAATTGTTCTCCTAGACTTGGTTTTGGAGTATTCTTAAATTTATCTTCCGAATAATAAGTGCGTTGAAATTGAAAGGTGTCGTTTTGTGAATTTGATAAAATGATCTGTGCGGGAGCATATTCGAAATTCTTCTCATGTGAGTTGCCTTTTTCATCGATAACCGCAAAGGTGTCTTGTTTAGAGCAGATATAAGCTACATTGTTTTGAACGACCTCTTCGAAATGAAAAATATGAGAACCATTTAAATAAATGTCTTTTGTGTATTTGATAGGTGTAAAATTAATGTACTTGTATGGTTCCCTTTACTTATATGGTTCCCTTTACTTAGTTCTAAGAAGAGCTATTTTATAATCTCCCCTTTAATACACAGCAATGTTGTTCTTTTCTGTGGTATCAATGTCATTGTACTCAGTAAACACCATATTTAGCTCTTCTTTTTTATCTAAATGGAGATAGATGATGAAATTTATCAGGGTTAGCAGCCCTAGAAAGAAAAGTGTTATTCTTATAGCCTTGCTTATTTTCATAGATATGTATCTCTAATGTTCAAGTTTTGACTACCGCTCAATGAGACATCAACTCATAAACCTATATCACCACATTCACAATCCTGCCCGGCACAACGATTACCTTTTTAGGTGCTTTGCCATCTAGCCATTTGAGGACAATTTCATTTTGCAAGACTTGTTTCTCGATTTCATCTTTAGCCATATCCAGCGGAAATTCAATATTCGTTCTCGTTTTTCCATTGATAGAAATAGGGTAGACCTTACTGCTTTCTATAAGATGCTTCTCATCGAACTCCGGCCAACTAGCATCTACGATATAGCCTTCATTCCCAAGGGTGTTCCAAAGCTCTTCTGTGATGTGAGGGGCAAATGGATTAAGCAGGACAAGTACTTGTTCTAATACAGACTTACTAGAACATTTCTGGCTGCCAAGTTCGTTTACACAGATCATAAATTGAGCTACTGAAGTGTTCAAGGACATACTGTTGATGTCTTCAGTAACTTTTTTGATAGTAGAGTGCAAGGTCTTCATGGAGTCTTTACTCGGTCCTGCATCAGTCCACTGAGCATTCCCGTCTTGGTCGAGGAATAGTGCCCAGAGCTTTTTTAAGAAACGGTAAGTCCCGTCTATACCTTTCGTGCTCCACGGCTTACTATCCTCTAGTGGTCCTAAGAACATCTCATACAATCGGAGTGTGTCGGCTCCATATTGCTCGCAGATTTCGTCTGGGTTAACTACGTTACCCCAACGTTTTGACATTTTCTCGTTAATTGTACCAGTTTGAACCTGATTATCATCATTTGTGACAATGATTGTATCCGTAGTTAAGTCATATTTATTCTCTTTTAGGAATGATTTTACATTTACTATTCCATCTTTAGAAACGAAACCTAGAGGTATTCGTACTAGATTATTTTCAAAAACTGTTCTAATAAAATGATAACTGGAAGATTCATTAACCCCAAGTTTCTTTAATCGTTCAGATTCTGATTTAACAGCATCTTCAATTTTCCACAAAGCTGTGTTTGGAGCACCAACGTTATGTTTGATTGCTTCTTGAAATATATCATATGATATCAAAATAGGTCTAAAATGTCCCGCCTCTGGATGATTATCGGAAAAAGTTCCAGAACTTACATTTGCTTTATATATAAATCTACTCTCCCCCTGTATCATTCCCTGATTTACCAATTTTTTAAATGGCTCGTCAAAATGAATATGTCCTCTATCAAATAAAAATTTGGTCCAAAATCTACTGTACAGTAAATGACCAGTAGCGTGTTCTGTTCCTCCTATATATAAATCTACTTGGTTCCAGTACTTCAAGCTTTCTTGTCCTGCAAATTCTTGATCGTTTTGTGGATCCATATAGCGTAGAAAGTACCAACTACTTCCTGCATAACCAGGCATCGTATCCGTTTCTCTTATCCCGCCGTCTACATTTACCCATTCTTGATTATTGGCCAGTGGGCTTTCAGTCGTACCTTTTGCTTCGTAGCTATCTACAGGAGGTAGTTCTACAGGTAATTCGTTTATCACAGTGGCTATCCCATCTTTGTGGATGATAGGGAAGGGTTCTCCCCAATAGCGTTGGCGACTAAAGCCAGCATCACGTAATTTATAGTTCACTTTACGAGTCCCGAATCCTCGCTCTTCTGATAACTGTATGATAGCTGCAGATGCTTCTTTTACAGATAATCTATCGAAGTTTTCGCTATTCATCAGCTTACCGTGCTTAGCATCGTAGCTTTCTTCTTGGATATCTATTTCTTGCTTTGAGCCTATTACTTGGATGATATCTATTCCAAATTTTTTAGCAAATGCATGGTCTCTTTCGTCGTGTGCTGGAACAGCCATGATAGCTCCAGTTCCGTATCCGCTAAGTACATATTCAGAAATATAGATTGGTAATATTTTCTGTGTGAATGGATGCAAAGCGTATGCTCCTGTGAACACTCCACTTACTGTTTTATCTTTTTTTCGCTCCAGTTCGGTTTTGTTAGCAGCATTTTGAGCATATGCATCTATTTCGGCCTTTTGCTCTGCAGTGGTTATCTCATTTACAAGTTCATGATCTGGAGCTAGCACCATAAACGTGGAACCAAAAATGGTATCAGGTCTAGTGGTAAATACTTCTATTTGAGATTTGGAATTTACTATTTGAAAATTGATTGACGCACCTTCACTTCTGCCTATCCAGTTGCGTTGGGTTTCTTTTATACTATCGCTCCATTCTATTCTGTTAAGGCCTTCTAACAGTCTGTCAGCATATGCTGTGATTCGCAGATACCACTGTTTCATCAACTTCTGTGTTACTGGATATCCTCCTCGCTCACTTAAACCATCTTTCACCTCATCATTGGCCAGTACAGTTCCTAGCTCTTCACACCAGTTTACAGTAGTCTCTTTTTGAAACGCTAATCTATAGCGTTGAAGCACAGATTCTTTTTCCTGAGGAGATTTTTCTTCCCATTCTGATGCAGTAAAAGATTCTACCTCATCTCCATTATGAGATACATTTACATTTCCTTCTAATTCAAATATGGAGATCAGTTGGTCTATAGATTCTGCTTTATCAGATGTAGCATTATGCCAAGATTCAAATAGTTGAATAAAAATCCACTGGGTCCACTTATAATATTTTGGATCTGTCGTTCTGATTTCTCTGTCCCAATCGTAGCTAAAGCCAATTCTATTGAGTTGAGCTTTATACCGTGTTAAGTTTTCTTCGGTCGTAACTGCAGGGTGCTGACCTGTTTGGATAGCGTATTGTTCCGCAGGTAGGCCAAAGGCGTCAAATCCCATAGGGTGCAATACGTTATATCCGTTGAGTCTTTTAAATCGAGAGACGATATCGCTTGCGATATAACCTAATGGATGACCTACGTGCAGTCCTGCACCACTTGGGTAAGGAAACATGTCCAAAGCATAAAATTTTGGTCGGCTATGGTCAATTATAGTTTTGTATACTTCATTGGCCTGCCAATCAGCTTGCCACTTGCTTTCTATAGACTGAAAATCGTAAGAGTTCATCTTGTTTTTATGGAAAGTGACAAAGGTAGCAGAACCGATTTCTTTTACGAGAATAGAAGTAGGGTTTTTAGTGTTGGATATCATTGTCTCTTAGAATCCAAGGTTAGTCTATTGCCAGATATAAAACTTATTGCTACCTAATAGAGTAATCCTATATTTGTTAAAATTTAGTGTGCACGGAATCTTATCCTGAGCAAACAATTATATCATCATACAATGGCAAAGAATAAAAATACAAAGGTAGAAACCACAAATGCTTCAAAACCACATTTTGTCTTCGGACAAGAAAACTATAAGCTTATGCTTTTAGGTTTAGTAGTGATAATTATTGGTTTTGTATTGATGTATGGGAAAGAGGATATCTACGACTTCAGAAAAATAACACTCGCTCCAATTGTGGTAATCACTGGTTTTGTGATTGAGATCATTGCTATTATGATAAAGCCTAAGGCTGAAAAATGAGTCTTATTGAGTCTATAATCCTTGGTATTATTCAAGGACTTACAGAATTTCTTCCGGTAAGTAGTAGTGGTCACATAGAGATAGGCCAAGCCATATTAGGTACAGCAAGTCTAAAAGAGCAGGAAGAACTCTTGAGTGTTGTGCTGCACTCAGCTACCGCTCTAGCGACTATTATTGTTTTTCGTAAAGATATACTTGCTATTCTGCAAGGACTACTAAAAAAAGAGGGACAAGAGCATAAGCAGTTTTCCATATACGTGATATTATCAATGATTCCAGCAGCTATTGTAGGGGTGTTTTTTGATGATTTGTTAGAAACCTTGTTTGAAGGTCAGCTTGTATTAGTATGTGCAATGTTATTACTCACTGGGGCATTGTTGCTTTTTGCAGAAAAGGCTAAAATAGAAAGCACTGAGCAACTTACCTGGGGTAAAGCTATAATTATTGGATTAGCTCAGGCAGTTGCTATTCTTCCGGGGGTATCTAGATCTGGAGCTACTATTGCTACGAGTATTTTACTGAAGGTCGATCGTGCTCAAGCTGCTCGTTTTTCATTTCTAATGGTAGTACCACTGATTTTAGGGAAAATGGCTAAAGATATTTTGGATGGGAAAATGCATATGTCGGATGAGTTAATGATACCATTCATAGTTGGGTTTTTAGCAGCGTTATTGTCGGGCATAATTGCGTGCCAATGGATGATCGCTATAGTGAAGAAAAGCAAACTTTCTTACTTCGCTTATTACTGCTGGGCGGTAGGGATTGTGGGATTGATTTATACCCTAGTTTAAGACGTACTCAGGCAAAAGCACAAAAGGAGGCACTTCTACATTAAACTCTTTTCGATCAGTCAACTCTTCAAAGGTGAAATGGCCTTTCACGGTGCCGAAATCTGAAGCAATCGGACACCAAGACTCATATTCAAACTTGCTTTGAGGCATTATGATAGGTAATTGGCCTATTACACCTTCTCCTTCTACTTCTCTTTCTCCAAATAGCCCATCTGAGATAAACCAATGTCTTCTCTTGAGTTGGATAGGCACAGAAGAATTATTCTGAATGACGATATGATAGCTAAAGACATACTGAGCACCTTGCACAGACTGATTGATCTCGTGCCGCGGTGCAGCGGAGACAATGATGCCATTCAGTATATCGCTCGGATTCATTAAAACTTATTTGCGTCACAAGTTAAACACATGATTTTCATATCTGTTGTATGTTAAATGTCAACTTTTACTTTTGTTTCCAACAATTATGAGCACTTCCTCTAGCCTTATAGATAAAGCTGTCGATCAGTTATCGAAATTTCCAGGTATAGGAAAGAAAAGTGCTCTTCGCATGGCTCTGCATTTACTGAAAAGGCCTGAGGGTGACACCTTGGACTTAAGTCAGGCACTTTTAAGTCTTAGAACAGAGATAAAGTTTTGTAAGCAATGTTTTAATCTCAGTGACGCAGAACTGTGTAATATATGTAATTCCCCTTCAAAAGATGAATCTCTTGTATGTGTGGTTCGAGATTTTCAGGATGTCATTGCTATTGAGAATACAGGGCACTATTCGGGACACTACCACGTATTAGGAGGGCTAATATCCCCTGTGGATGGTATAGGTCCAAGAGATATCAAAATCCCAGAGTTGCTTTCACGTGCTTCAGATGGGACTATTAAGGAAGTAATAGTTGCCTTGAGTTCTACACTAGAAGGGGACACGACGGAGTATTACTTAGCTAAAAAGTTGCGTGAATTAGGTATCAAAGTGTCTACACTCTCAAAAGGCATCTCCGTAGGTGGAGAGCTAGAGTATGCGGATGAAATGACGCTTGCTAGGTCAATTCGCAATAGAATAAATTTAGATAAATAGACTCTATTTAATTGCCCTCACTACGTAGTAAGATGCAGTAATGAGGAAATTTCTCAAGAAAGGAATAGCACTGATTATACCGAATTGACGGCGAGGCTTTAGTCCGAATTTTGTTTCGTAGTTGGGATTAAATAGCCAATCTGTTTTTTTAAGTATAGAATAATTATTATCCTTCAGAATTCTGTTTAGACGATCAATGGTAATGCGTGTATCATAGATTTCAAGCATATCGTTTATTCGACTTTCTTTTTCACCTATCAGTTTAAGAAAGCTTTTATACCAACTTCGTGGCATGATATGAAAGTAAGGTGTTTTTGAGAAGAGCTTATGCCTTAATATTTGTTGGTGACCTCCAAAAGGATTGTACCAAGGTGGGAATCCAATGAAATAAATGCCGTCAGGTTTCAAAAAGTCACGACATCGAGCCATAAAGGCTTCTTGATTTGGTATGTGTTCTATAACATCTCTACTGATAATAATATCAAACTCTTCTGGTGTTATAGTATCATAGATATCTTCTACAATTAATTCAAGATTATTTTTATTTGGGTGGTCGGCATAAAACTTTTTACCATTTTCAATTTTTCCTTCTAAGATATCTATACCCACACATCTGCATCCTAAGTCTAAGAATGGTTTTAGGTTTCCAGCTTCGCCACATCCAATTTCTAAAACTGAAAGGCTTGAATCAAATTGTACTAGGTCTTCTAAATATGGTATGACGTACTTAGTTGTTGTCTTGACTTGCTCGTCAAAATATTGTTTTCGATTAGTATGTCGTTCCTGCATTAGCTTTTATTATCTTTCTGCTTGTCGTTTGACTGAGAATCTCTGCTAGGTTTATTCCTTCTATTTGGATTGTTCTGCTTATTAGGATATTGTCTTCTTCGTTTGTTTTGAGGATTTGCACTTTTCTGATTTTCCCCATCTTCTTTTTGTCTGTTACTCTTAACATTAGACTTATTCCTAGGCTCTTTATTACGATTATTATCACGTTGATTTCGAGGCCTATTATTACCACCTTTACCACTTCTTCCTTTGGATTTTTTGTTTTTGTCATCCATACGGGTTAAGTCAGTATCTCCGAGCAAATCATCCTTGAATTCGAGTGTTTTAAATGCGACTTCCGCTCCTTTAGCGGTATCACTTAGAGTCATTGGGGATTTGCCTTTTTTGTTTTCAGCTAATATTTCATTAACTCTTTCAATGTCTATCGGAATCCAGTCAAAGCTATTTTCATAACAATACCACGCAGTGCCTTTCAGAATATCAATTTTACGTAAGCTTGCCAGTCCGGATTGTGTCTTCAGCTTTACTTTTTCTGAAGGGAACTGTTTGAGCTTTTCACTGTAGAGTTCCAATTCATAATTTAAACAACACTTAAGTCGACCGCACTGTCCGCTAAGTTTCAACATATTTATGGAAAGGTTTTGTGTCTTAGCAGCTCCCATACTGACTACCTTGTAATCTGTAAGCCAAGTACTACAGCATAATTCTCGTCCACAAGAACCTATTCCCCCAAGTCTGGAAGCTTCTTCTCGGTAGCTCACTTGTAGCATTTGTATTCTACACTTGAATACAGACGCGTATCGACGGATTAATTCTCTAAAATCAACTCTTCCTTCAGAGGTGTAATAAAATGTGACTTTTTTACCATCTCCTTGGTATTCAATGTCACTGATCTTCATTTTCAGCTTCAGTTGAAGAGCAATGGTGCGAGCTTCTTCCAAATCTTTTTTTTCCTTGGATTTAAATCCCTCATAGCGTTTGACTTGATTCTCATCTGCCAGACTACGTATACTCCTCATTTCGGAACTATTCTCATCTACTCCATATTTTTTAAGCTGTAATTTTACTAACTCTCCGCTCAGAGAAACTTCTCCTATATCGTATCCTAAGTCTGAGTCAACTACTACTTTATCTCCAGTGAAGAGCTCAAGGTCATTAACATTCTTAAAGAATAGCTTTTTACTACCTTTAAATCGTATTTCTACAATATTAAAAGGCTTATAGTCTTCTGGCAAAACCATGTCAGTAAGCCAGTTATATACATTCAGCTTATTACAACTCCCAGTGCTACAACTTCCATTGTTCCCACAGCCTGGGCTATGACTCCCATTATTATTTCCACAACTTCCACATCCCATATATTATATTTTTTTACTGGAGTTCTCAAAACTCCACACAATTTTCGTTTACTAAATGTACAAAGAGAATCTTTATACTTTATGCCAAAGATATTTAAAAAAGTAAAACTTCATTTAGAAATAAAGCTCTTCGTAGTGCCTTACAAACTTTGTTCCCCAGGCAATCTTTAAAGATGAAAAATCAATATTTGAGAAATCGCTCACTGAGATAGCAGGTATGTTAACTCCGGCACCAGTACATGCTACAGTAGTACCTTGAATTCTTGGGTTGATTTCGACAATCAAAGGTGTGCCAGATTTACTATATTTAACTTGAATTCCGATAGGACCGTGTAATTCCATCGTCTCAAGAATGTTTCTGGAATAGTCTATGATTTCTTTGTTATGCTCAATGGTTCCTGCAACACTAATTCCATTATTCATTTTTTCTCTTTTTCGAGGAATTATTAGTTTTGGCACACCATTATCCACTAAGCAATCCACTGTATATTCATCTCCAGGCAAATGCTCTGATACCAATAAGGGAGGGAATGGAGATTGTAATATTGTATCGAGCTTTTCTTCGCTAATGTATGTGCTATTAGGCTTATGATTGAATAATAGATTTGATTCATCTATGCTATCACTAACTATCCTAAAACCTCTACTTCCGTTAGCCACACAAGGTTTAACTATGAAGGTTGAGTCAGTTTCTTTAAACTGCTTTTTTGCTTCAACATACTCGTCATAGTTCTGTGCTATGTTAAATTGGGGGACAGCAATTCCTTTGGAGTCTAAATGTTTGTATAGTTTACCTTTATCATTGGCTATTTGTAATGATGAGTAGTTACTGACAATAACATTGATACCTAGCTTCTCAAATTCAAGTTTATGAATTGATAGCGGGACAATCTCCTTCGTAGTAATAGGCAGTACAGTGTCTATCTCATTCGTTTCTAACTGCTTTAAAAGCTCGTTAGTATAGTTTTCGTCAGTACCTGTAGGAACTGTAAAGTATGAATCAGCGATTAGTGTTCCTGCAGTATGCTGATTGAAGTCACAAGAAAAAAGTTTTATGGCCGGGAGGGCTTTTTTAATTGAATTTAAGATTCCTGGAGCTCCAGGAGCACCTCCTCCGGTTACAAGAACCTTTTTCATATCTTCCACCGCACTACTTCAAAAACTTCAGCAAAATCTGCATTTACCTGAATTCCCCTACTAATTGCTAATCCTTTGATAAATTTAGGATTGCTATATGGACGGTGTGCTTGAGATTTATATTCCTTTAGGGCGGCTATTTTTTTCTCAACGTGGAAAATGTCCAATATATTAAAGCAGGTCGTGTTAAAGACTAAATTGTTCCAAGGCATTTCATATGACAATATACTATGAAATTTGAAGGCTCGAATACCTTCTTCTGTTATAGTCTTATGATCTTGGTGTACATCATTTATAGACGGCATAAGCACTAGGTCAGGGTTGATGTCTTGCCTAAGTTTAATCAAATCATCTAATATATTCTGACGATGAAAATTGAATGTTCTCACATCGTAATCAAATAGAATTAAGTTATCCCTAGGGATTCCCAAAACAGATGTCGCCGCTTTAACTTCGGTAATTAAAATGTCTTCTGGGAAATTGTCAAGGATAGACTGCTTGCAAGCAGAGAATGTAGCATAATATACATCCTTTCCTTCCTTGATCCATTTATTTATGCTTGCACCACAACCAAATTCACCATCATCAGTATGTGGAGCAAGAATTAAAATTTTATTGACGTTTGATAACATTGTTCAGTCAAAGATAATAGAGTTTTGTTAGTTGACTTAGTCTTTGCAAGCTGAGCTTGAGTTACTATTTATTATTCCTAATAAAATTGTAACGTAAACTAAGAGAAAGATTAAATAAGGTGATCTTAGCATTCGCATTCCTTTTTATGTGGTAGATTGCTTCATTTATTTTTTCATAACTCTTTTCGACATGAGATGCGTTTAGTGTTTTAGAGAATTTTTTAATAAAATCTATTTGATCTTGTTCAGCTCTTATCTGGTAGTTGTCGATGTTCATAAAGAGGAAGCCTTCTCTTAGTATTTTCAATCCGTTGGTCAAGAATAGTTGAAGCTGAACTCGTCCTAGTTTTTGTAAGTCGTCACAGAGGTCAGCAGCTTTTTTTACATCATTGGTATAGCAAGCAAGCATCCATTCTCTAAATATTGAAGCATAATTGTCTTCGACATTTTCTACCAAGTTCGTAGCTTTCAAAAAATTACCCTCAGACATATAGGCTACTTGTTCTGCTTTACTACTATCCAGACCATATTTTTCCTGCAGATAGCTTGATGTCTCTGTTTCGGTGTACTTTGGGATTTTAATAAGCTGGGTTCTACTTGTAATTGTGGCTAGTAGTGCATCTGAATTTTCTGCTATCAGAATGAAAAAGGTTTTCTGCGGAGGCTCTTCAATCAGCTTCAATAAGGCATTACTCTCACCAGCTAAGAATTCAGGCATCCAAATGATCATAGCTTTTGCCTCACCCTCATAAGGTTTGAGTGACAGCTTTTTTATGATATTTTTCGTTTCTTCCCTTGTAATATTTGGGGACTTATTCTCATCTTTAGCAATTAGCCTTACCCAGTCTTCTGTATTAAAGTAATTGGAAGTATCATTTATCTCTCTCCATTGTTCAATGTAGTCGTCACTTATCGGCTTCTTGCTTGAAGAACCTGTGACGGTAGGAAATGAATAGTGTACATCTGGATGTGTGAAGGTGCTAATCTTACGACAGGAACTGCATTCACCGCAAGAATCATTTTCTATTTTCTCTGTGCAATAAAGGTATTGGACTACGGCATATGCAAGAGCCGTCTTACCGCTACCCTCTGCTCCTAAAAAGAGCTGTGCATGAGGTAGTCTTTCCTCATCTATACTTTTAACAAACTTTGCTTTAAGGTTTTCTAAACCTTTTACTTCTGAGAACCGCAACTTCGTTATTCTATTTTGGAATCTTGGGAATCTGCTGAAAACTCTTTTCTAATCCATACGAAGAGTGAGCCAGCAATCAATAAATAGATTATTGATCCGAATGCTAGAGATAGAGTTCTACCAGTCGTGTAAGTTTTTGGAGCAAATTCGAAAGTTATTATATGCTTACCAGCAGGAGCTTTTAATCCTCTAATGATATAATTCAATCTGAAATGATCTACTGGCTCATTATCAATATATACATTCCAGCCTTTATCATAGTAGACTTCAGAAAAAGCAATGTTACATTCTTCGTTAGAACTATATTCATATACTAGTTTTTCTGGATGATATGATATTAACTCAACACTAGCTGAACTATCAAATTGTTTATTTACACTAATTAGTTCCTCGTGCTCTTTTTCTACAAAACCAGTTGTTTGGGTATTGATTCGATCCAAAGATAGAATCGCACTGTCAGCATTTTCTACTACGAATGTATTTTGAAGCACCCAAGCATTTCCAAGATGATTATTGTTTATACCGTATTGTGGAGTTCCTCCTTGTTGCTGTTGATTTGGGTAGATAAAATACTTCATGTTTAACATATTAAGTATCCCATTATCTACGATCTTTCCACTGCCCAAATCTTCTGATAAGTGCCAATCCCATAAGTCTTGATATCTTCTTATTTTAACGGCACTATAGCCCCCTATAGACTTATGAAAGTATGCACATCTGTTACTATTCAGAGTACTCTGAGTTAAGTCCAAAACTCTATAATAAGACTGATCTTCTTTGATCTCTAAATCTGCTTGGTAGGGTTGAAAAGGTTGTGATACTACGCGTTCTTTTTTGAAGTCCTTGTCATTCAGATATCTTTTACCAACTGACCAAAGATCAATAGTTATGAGTGTTCCCAATATGGCTATGGCGTATGGTGTTTTTAGCTTTTTCTTGTAGGCGAGTAATAATACTAAAAGAACTAAAATAATTAGAAATAGGCTTCTATTTCCATCTTTCTTCATTTCTTCTAGCCTTCTATCTACAAGCTGATCTTTAACACTTTCTACCGCTTGTGGACTAGGGTTTTGGCCTTGTCTCTGAATTATTGCCTGTGCATATCTCGTATCACTATCATATACTACTTGTCCTGTAGTTTCATCGTATTTTGGTGTGGAGTTAAAGTCATTAAACGTAGTTCCCGTATAAGCTAGTAGGAGTATAATTGCAACTCCACTTCCTGCAGCGTAAGTTAAGTGCTTGAAGTTTACATTTTTCGAATCTGAAAAAAGACGTTCTAATCCTAGAATGCCAAGTAGCCCGGCACTTATTTGAACCAAAACCATCATCATACTTGGAGCTCTAAATTTATTGTAAAGAGGAAAGTGCTCGTACATAAAAGTATTGATTCCTGTAAAATGATTTCCTCCCATAGAAAGGATTATTGTAATGAGAATTGTGGTAACTAGCCACCATTTAATTGGACCTTTGACCAAGACCAAACCTAAAATAAATAAAATAAATATGGTAGCACCTATATATTTTGGTCCTGATGTAGATCCTATTTGTCCATAGTAAAGTCCCAATTTATCTGAATCGCCACCACTATAATTGGGGATTATCGTAGCTCCTACATCTGACCATCCGTTGCTGTAAGAAAAAGTATAGTCTTTTGTAAGTCCATCTTTAACGTTTGAATTCTCTTTATCCTTAGATATGGTTAATTCAGACTTTCCCCTAATTGAATATGCTGCGTATTCATTAAGCATGAGAAGATTTAGGCTGTTAGCTCCTAAGCCTATACCAGCTCCGAGAAGAGCCAAAGAAGACATAACTACAAAGTCATTTATTCTTGATTCTGAGATATGCTTGATTAATTGGAACAGAAAAAACAACACAACAATAAAGCCAGCATAGTAAGTGATTTGTAGGTGGTTAACAGCTATTTGTAAGGCCATGCCAACAGAAAGTACAGAAATTCCGAGTAGGTATTTTTTTCTTGACAACCAGATACATCCAGCAATTATTAATGGAAGGTATGCTATTGCAATTGCTTTGGTATTATGTCCGACATCTAAGAGGGTAAAGTTTTCGGTTGCAAAACCAATACCTATAGCACCTACAAGTGCTAACCAAGGTCTTACCTCAAATGCCAATAACATTATAAATGCACAAAACACATACTTAAATATAGTAACCCATATACGAGGAGTTTTAGGAAGTCCAAGACTTTTTAAGAAAATGCTGCTAGGGATGTTGGATACAACGTAAGATGGCATGCCAGAGAATATGGCGTTTGTCCACAAAACATATTTGTCCTCAGCACTCCTATAATCTCTAATTTCTTTTGAAGCTCCAATGTACTGTGTATTATCGGTTTGTACAGGAGATTTGCCAGAAAATGAGCTTGGTACAAAAGCGGCTGTAATCATTATAATTATTGCAATAATTATAAAATGAATTTTATAAGTCTTGAAGATGTTTAGCATAGATTTAAATGTGTTTTCAATGATATAAAATCCATGGCGTTATAAGAAATTTTATACGTATTAGAAATAGAGTTTATTGATTTGTAAAGGTTTTTTTAGATGCTATCTCTCTAAAATCATTGATAGATTATCGAGCTCGATAAGTAAAAATACCTTGATAGAATCCTACTGCCCATACAATAAGCAAATAAATAATTAAAGGCGTGTATAGAATAAACTGGAAAATATGAGACGTTTTTATAACTCTAGTCGCAATACTAAAATACCGATATAAGGGTAACAAGAAAGACAAGATAGGAAATCTGAAAATTGCCTTAGGGGACATATTATTTTCAAGTCTGACAATAGCAGAGTATTTGCCTAACATCTTTTGATTTGCAGAAATATTTTTAAACTTCGTTTTATTATTGTGAGAAATAATGATGTCATCATACTGACAAATTTTACCACCTATTGAAATAAGCTTATGGCAAAAAAGAGAATCTTCGAATGCTCTGCTTTCTGCAAATCCACCAACTTTTTCAAATACCATTCTTTTTGCAGCGAAATTGCATGTTGCTGCAGTTTTTACGCGTTTCTTTCCATGGTTAAATTCTAAGAAATTATTAAATTCAACAAGGTAAGAACAAGTGCCTAAAATACTTTTTTTAGTTCCATTTTTGATTATCCCAGTTATGACAGTGTTGTCATCAATATGATTAGAAATATTCTGTAACCAGTGTTGATCAGCTTCACAATCTGAGTCGATAAGAACTATTATTTCACCCTTACTGTGATCTATCCCAATATTTCTAGCAGCTCCAGGAAAAGTTTGTCTATCTAATTTTATAATTTTAATTCTACTATCAAGAGAGGATAATTTTTCGACCTTTTTTTGATATTCCTTATTTGAACTGTCAACAATTAAGATCTCAACTGGATTTGAGACAGATTGATTTAATAATGAATTAACACAATTGTAAATTTTTTTTGAATCATTATACGATGGGATAATGACTGATATCGATTTCATATCTCTAAGTTTAGCTAAGTCTTAATTTTTGTATACCTATTTTTTGGTCCATTATGGAATGGACTTTATTCAATTTCCAATCTGCAAGTTGACATTATTAGAGCAAAGTAAATATGTTTTTTTAATCTATTATATAATATAAATTTGACCAATGGTTTTAACTGTTTGTATTTGTACATATAATAGGGCAGATGATCTAAAAGAAACATTAAAATCTATCAAAGGTGTAGCCAAAAAGGATGAGATTGAGTTATTAATTATAGATAATAATTCTAATGATGGAACGGATGATATATGTAATTCATTTGCCTCTGATTTTACTTTCTTTAGGTACTGCAAGGAGCTTAAGCAAGGACTAAGCCACGCAAGAAATAGAGGACTAAATGAGGCAAGCGGTGATTGGATTTTATATTTGGACGACGACATTCAAGTAGAGGCCAATACTATAGCAGAATGTTTAGATACAATAAAGAATAGTCGGTATGAAGTATTTGGAGGAAAGGACAACCCTTGGTTTAAGTATCCAAGACCAGAATGGTTTTTAGAGTCATGGATAAAAAATAGTTTAAGCTACGATAAGGATACAGTTCTTGGTAAAAATGAGCACTTAATAGGTTGTGTATTTTGTATTAAGAAATCAGTCTGTCAAGAGCTCGGCGGATTTAATACTAGTCTTGGTATGATAGAAAAGAAAATTGGATATGGTGAAGAAACGGATATCCAAAATCGTGCTAAAGCGTTAGGAGTAGATTGCGTATACACACCTTCTATTGTTGTAAAGCATCTAGTTCCAGAGTATAAGTTTAAAATTAAATGGCTACTAGAGTCGGGGTTTGTTTTGGGACGAGATATCGTAAAGACGAAAAAAATTAATAATGAGACGCTTAGTGTACTTAAATATGCTACAATAGCATCTGTACAATTATTGGTTCACATTATTAGTTTTACACCTATGATTTTAATACAACAAATGCATTACAAAACTTGGTTTGTTAAAGTGTTTAGAAAGCCAATCAAATGGTTCTCGATGTCCTATAGTATAGTAACCAAATAATCAAATTAATGGGCCTTTCCAAGTATCAAACGAATGACTTCTGGGTCAAATTGTTTGTGAGGTGCAAGGCCTTTACTCTGCAAAGCATAAATAGGCACTAGATTATGTTTCTTAGCATTAGCTATCATCTCATCCATTACGACAAATCTTCTATAGTGATCAGAGATGAATTCGTGTTCGCCAATTTGTTCGCCAACTCCATACAACTCGTCATTAGTAGACCTCACTTCGATAAAGAACAATCCATTTTTACTTAGTCCTTCAGACACCCATTCGAATGTATTTTCTTCATCTGCAGAACTTACTGAATGAAGTGTGAATCTTGAATAAACGTAGTCGAAATCTTTAACTTCCGCAAATTTAGTGAAGTCACTTGCGTGAAAACTTATCTTAGAAGAATTTAGTTCGGCCAAGTAAGTGATTTCATCTGTGCATTGATCTAACGCGTGAATTTTCAATCCTCTATTCTTCTCAAAATAGAAACAATCACGACCATTACCACAACCTAACTCTATCAGTACTGAATCCTCTTTTAGAAAAGGTAAAACAAACTCTGCAAAGCCACTTGGTGTATTAAATTGTCTGTTTTTACTGTAATAGTTTTCCCAGTACTTTTTGCTGTTTTCTTTATCCACCTTAATTTTTCGATTTTATGATGCAATAGTAATACTCTTTTCAATAATTTTAGAGTTCAACGCGTCTTCTGGTGTATACCAATTTTTATCTGGCACTTTGTATTCCTTTCCATATGTATCAATTAGTCTTTGTTCTATATTGCTAGAAACATACACTTTTTCACCTTTGAATTGGGTCTCAACTAGACTAAATTTTTCCGTGCAAATCTCTCGGGCATATCGTTTTTGTGTCTCTCTAGATATAGGGAATAAGTGACATATCATTTTACCATCTTTTTCACTAAAGAAAAAGAGATCAACTGAAATATTGTTTTTTACAAATGAGAGTTCTCTGCCACTGCCATCCTCAATAAAAAGATCGTGCATTTTGGTAAAACCTGCAGATATAAAAGTTTTTTCAATCTGCTCAGAATAGTCTTTTAAATAAACTCCAAAATCGATGTCTGTGTCATGCATAATTAAATCGCCATCCCTGTAATAACCTAGTAAAGTTCCAAACTCTAACCAAAAATTGATGTTTAGACTTCCCAACACGCTGATGGACTCCTTATATACAGAGCTTCCTTGAGTATGAAAATTTCTATTGAGCATATAGTATTTCAATCTCTCCAAAAAAGGCTGATACAGTGGTCGCAAACTCTCTTTAAATTTCCAATTGTCTGTTAGCTTTTTAATGTTGTCGAATACTCTCATTTAAACTATTTTTGAATGTGTTTTATAAACAATGTCCATAATGTTTTTCATATCGAATTTGAAATCGATGAGAACAATTCTTTCCAAAATTTCCAATTGAGGGCAGATTTGTTGTAATTTCAATACTAAATGGGAAGGGTATAGTCTTTTTCAATAAACAAAGATTCTTTTTTAACTCCGAAGTAAATAGATGAGCGTGTAATCTTGCATCGCTTTTATTTTTTGGTTTTGTCAAATAATGGTGGTCCGGCAAGAATGATTTGTTTTGGTTCAATACAGTGGGTTGCCACATTAAGTGCTAGTAGTTGCAAATAGGCAGCGATCAGTATGGTAGATATGTTCGTAGCCTTTTGTTTTAAGTATTCCAGAGATTAGCTCTCTTGGACTCTCGTTATCTCTTTCTGGCGTTACATCTACCGCTATAACCCTAGGTTTAACTGAACCGATTCCTTCAATAATTTCAGGCTCAAAACCTTCTGCCTCAACCTTGAGAAATAGATGTTTAGGATCTATGCTGTACTCTGCTATTAAGTTTTGGATTGTTTCAATTTCAACATCTTCGGTTGTATGAAGGTCACCCTCGTCAGGTGTCAGAAAACTATCGTCGCACCCTGATTTTGAAAGATTAAGTTTTGAAGAACCTTTTGCTTGACCAAGTCCCATTTTTAACGTTATAATCTCTACATCTTTTGATTTTTTAGCCTCTATATTTAGTTTCAAACATTCGTAGTTTTTTGAAGAAGGCTCAATACTGATTAATCTTTCAGCATTACATTGCATAGCCGCCACAGAAAAACCTCCGACAAACGCTCCGCAATCTATCACTGTATCAGAAGGTTTAATGAGTGCCTTCGCTTTTTCGTTTGTATATTTCTTTAGTAGACAAGAGCTGTATCCGTAATGTAAGTTATGTAATTGACGATAATCAAAATTCAACCATCCTATATATGGAAAGAAGAAACCCGCTTTTGAAATTCTATTGAAGGCATAAGATGTCGAGGAGTCTTTCTTTTCAACTTTGGTTAATGCTAGAAAAAACGCGTGTTTGAAAAAACGTTTTGTCCTATTTAGTAATTTTATGATTAGACGCATGAGAAGTTTACCTTTTTAAGTGTCAAAGATATTTTATATTGTTATTTGTACGTTATCCGTCTTGTAGAACTTAAATAAATAAGCAACACAACCATCTGTGGCGTAATCGTGAGCATTACTTAGTTTTATAACTGGACTTTTTTTATCTTTTATGAAATTTATTATTTCAAGATTGGTTTTTTCAAGAAACCCATAGTGTTGAAGTTTATGTGGGATTTCACTTGATGATTTAGGTATATTTAACCACTCTTCTTCAAACTTTTTGTCAGTAAGAACACATTTTTCAAAAAGATAATGAAACCAAAAATAAGGGTACACCCTAAACAGTTTTAATGGGATAAAGTGAAACCAATTTTGACCCTTGATAGCTGTTTTAAAGATTTTTTTAAGTCCGGTTACAAAGTATCTTGTAAAGATATTGCTGCTCCAGCTTATAAGTTTCGGATTTTCATTCCAATAATCATTCACCTCGTTCCTCCACTTGTTTATGATTAGGCTGTTCGGTGAACCAACCAAAAACCAACTAGATAAGAGAGTAGGTTTTTGAGGCTCGTATGAAAATGCAAAGAAATTAGAATTTGCATAGCCTTGAATCCAATCATTGAGTGGCTTGCAACAAAAGCAAGTAGCATCAGCCCATACACCTCCGTGAGTAGCCAATATATTAATTCTAATAATATCTGATTTTGCTTGTATGGATATTCTATCTTGATCAATTATCGCGAGTGTTCGTTGGTCAAGAAATTTAGGTAAATTTTCTTCCGTCAATAAAGTAACATCCCAATCAGGATTATGCAGAGTCCAGGAATTATAGCAGTTGCGAACCAGCTCTGTCATGTTCTCTTTTCCCTGATACCACAATATCCAAATGGATTTAAGCATTAAGCAAAATTACAATTGACCTCTTATATAATGTTAATGAAATTTTAGATTTATTGATAAACTATTTAAATTTATGATAGTAGTTGAATACGAATAGCTCAAATTAGCAAAATTTTAATTGCTACAACCTCAAATATTAAGGAATAACTGAATTATGTTTTTGGTAATAAAGATAGTAGGTATTGTTTTAGAATGTGAACTCTACAGTTGTTTTGTCCCTCAGAGCAGTATTCAGGTAGATACAATTATATGTTGGGTGTAAGATGCATTTTTTTTTCGATTCTATTAAAACTTTTATTGCAAAACATTCCTCAAATAAAGGTTTTGAAGTGCTTATAGATAAATCAGAACCTTCAGATTAAATTGTATTCGCCAAGAAAAATCTCAAATTACATATCTTTACGCCAAAAAAAGGATGCAAACTTCTAGTTTTTATCATAAACATATAAGGTTGATTTTTCGACCGTTATACAGATTGTTATTTAACATTAAAATGTCGTATTACCGAAAATTTAAGTATGAGTCTGATTCTCCAAATTATGATGATTTGATTGTTGATACACGACATCTTTACAAGGCAGATGTTGAAAAGATACGGATGATTAGTTTAAGAATATTAGACGTTTTGGAAGCTATTTGTACTAAACTTGATATTTCATATATGTTAGCTTATGGAAGTCTTTTGGGATGCATTAGGCACAAGGGATTTATACCGTGGGATGATGACATGGATATTATGATGTCAAAAAATGATTTTAATATCTTTTTAAAGCACGCTTATCTCCTACCTGAATCCATCGAATTTCAAAGTGGAGGTAAAGATTTCTATAAGTTAATAGATAAATACTCTAAAGTATCCAATGATCAAAAAAGAGGAGTGGCTGTGGATATATTTATTTATGAAGAAACTAAAAACAAAATTTATCTATATGATACGTACAGTAGGGATGAACTTATATTTGAAAATTCATGTTTTTTCCCAATAAAATCTATGCGGTTTGAGGATGGATTCAGAAATTGTCCTCAAAACTATAGCAAAGTGCTCACAGCTCATTATGGAGACTATCTGACACTCCCCCCATTGGATCAACAGGTATTCCCTCACTTAAAAGGGAAGATAAACATATTCCCTTTCAAGAAGTAGGAAAAAGTCTTTCCGTAAATTATGTTATGATTTAGATTACTACACTATTTAAAAGTTATAGTCTTTTTGTTCCCTAAATATTGATAGTTTTGCCGGTTAGAGTTAAAGCTAAGTTCAAATATTAGAAAATTAAATCATGAGTTCAAAGCTGAAAGTGTACATCGGTATGAGTGCTGATTTGGTTCATCCAGGTCATTTAAATATAATTCAAGAGGGTGCTAAACTTGGTCAAGTAACTATAGGGTTACTTACTGATAAAGCCATTGCTAGTTATAAACGCTTGCCTTATCTATCTTTTGAACAGAGAAAAGTAATAATAGAGAATATTAAAGGTGTGGCAAGAGTAATCTCTCAGGATACTTTAGATTATGTTCCTAATTTGATGTTGGAAAAACCGGATTATGTACTTCACGTGGAGGATTGGAAAGAG
>ERZ1047472.559-NODE-559-length-32927-cov-6.190405_pt1 | contig 32927 bp, 31 predicted proteins | sample MGYA00383095_ERZ1047472 | MGnify/ENA primary metagenome ERZ1047472 (study PRJEB29581, sample SAMEA5548365) | metagenome | biome: marine; feature: coastal; material: water | depth 1 m | study: Short-term variability in the microbial, nano- and picoplankton dynamics... | reverse complement strand
TCCAATCAGCTCAAGATCGGCGAACATCACGCCAGGTCTTTCACCACGGTCATCCAGTAAGACGTCGACATCACATTTTAGAAGCTTAGTTTCTAGATCGTCACAAAATGCCTTAACCGCTGCGTTTTTTTTGTATCCGATTGCTGCGATAGCAATAGTGAAGGGTGAAATTGAATCTGGCCATATGATGCCTTTTTCGTCGTGATTTTGCTCTATTGACGCGGCTACAATTCTTGACACTCCTATGCCGTAGCAACCCATTTCAGTTGGTTTGCTTTTGCCGTCAGTATCGAGAAAATGACATTTAAGAGCTTCTGAGTATTTTTTTCTAAGCTGAAAAATGTGACCAACCTCAATCCCTCTGCAGATTTCGAGCGTACCTTTACCGTCTGGGCTGGGGTCTCCGGTTTGCACATTTCTCACATCGGCGATTTCTATTTCATTCTCAATATCTCGACCGAAATTCACTCCGGTTAAATGGAAGTTTGGCTCATTAGCACCACAACAAAAGTTCTCCATTATTTTTATCGATCTATCTCCAATAATTCGAATATCTGAGTCGATGTTAGTCGGTCCTATGAACCCTATGGGACACCCAAGGTGTTTTTTTACTTCATCTTCCGTGGCAAAACGGAAACGAGACATACCTTGAACTTTTGTTAACTTTATTTCATTAAGCTGATGGTCTCCTCGCATTACAACTAAGACAAAAGCATCATCAGCGACGATCGCAAGCGTTTTTAGAATATTTGATTGCTCAATATCAAGTAAGTTAGCTACATCCTCACATCTGGTCGATCCGGGTGTGGAGATTTTTTTCATCTCTTGTGGGGTTTGGGTATTTATACTGTCTGGTGCCATTGCCTCTGCGAGCTCAATATTGGCCGCATATGTTGACTGAGGGCAATACGCCAGTGCGTCCTCTCCTGAATCGGCGAGGACGTGAAACTCATGCGAACCACTACCACCTATTGCGCCTGTGTCTGCGGCTACTGATCGGTAACTCAAGCCTATACGCTCGAAGATACGGGAGTAGGTATCAAACATGTTTTGGTATTCTCTCTCAAGATCTTGAAAATCAGCATGGAAAGAGTAAGCATCTTTCATCAGGAATTCTCTCGCCCGCATCACGCCAAATCTAGGACGAATCTCATCTCGAAATTTCGTCTGAATTTGATATAGATTGATAGGGAGCTGACGGTAAGACTTAATATCTAGGCGTACGATGTCTGTGATGACCTCTTCATGAGTAGGGCCGAAACAAAAATCTCGATCGTGTCGATCTTTAATTTTTAACATCTGTTCGCCAAAGAGCTCCCATCTACCGGACTCTTTCCATAGTTCAGAGGGCTGAACGGCAGGCATGAGAACTTCTAAAGCTCCCGCTTTTTCCATCTCTTCTCTAATAATGCTCTCTATTTTTTTCAAAACACGGAGCCCTAGAGGGAGCCACGAGTATAGACCGCTGCCTAATTTTTTAATAAGACCGGCCCTGAGCATCAGCTGATGTGACGCTAGCTCGGCTTCATTCGGGGCTTCGCGTAAGGTATTTAAAAAAAATTGAGTTAATCGCATGTTTCGATAATCATTTTGACCAGAAAGCAGTATTCTATCCCGATGAATAAAAGTTATGTAGCTAAACCCACCGTTAAATGATGGATTAGCGAAGATGGTGGTGACAATATGTTGAAAAAATTTAATTTCTTAAGAGGTTCTCAAAACAAATGGGAAGTTGAGGTTAGTGAGACTCATGGTTTCAGGCACTTATACTTGGGCAGTCGAACCATACAAAGCTCTATGAAAATTTCTGATCCCTTCAGTCTGGTACTCGATTATACCCAGGCGATGATAGCGTTTATGCTTTTTGATGACCGTATACGAAGAGTTGCTTGTATTGGACTTGGGGGTGGTTCCATCCCTAAATTTCTTTGGAAATATCTACCGGAGATAAATGTTTGTGTAGTGGAAAATTCCCTCCAAGTTATAAACGTGGCGCGTCAACTATTCGCACTTCCTAGCGATGACGAGAGATTGTCAGTGATGCATGGTGACGGTATGGTTTGGATTAACGATGTACATCAATACGATGTCATTATGCTTGACGCGTTTGACGGAGCAGGAGTACCCGATGGCTTCACGGAGGAGATTTTTATCCAAAAAGTGAAACGATGCCTTACTCATCGAGGTATCTATATTCAAAATTTGTGGTCGAATGATCCGTTACTAAAGTCAAGAATTAATCAAATAGAAAGTCATTTTGAACAAATTGTATTAATACCTACTCCCAAGGGGGGTAACATCGTCGCTATCGCTTTTTGTAAGATGCCGGCGGCTGATAAGTTATCTCAGATTGATCAGCGAGCGAAAATTTTGAAGCGTCATCTTGGAATAGACTTTGACGCTATTTTATCTAAAATACGCTCGTTTCAATCGACGCAAACTAAAAAACTTTTAATTTGACCCCTCGGAGAGCGATAAGTATGTAAAAATATAGCTATTATTAGATTTGACGGGGGCTTGGGTCATGATTGATCGAGATGGTTACCGTCCGAACGTAGGTATTATTCTTTGCAACAAGCGCGATGAGGTTTTTTGGGGGAAGCGTGTACGGGAATATGCATGGCAGTTTCCGCAAGGAGGTATTCAGGAGGGTGAATCCCCTGTGCAAGCAATGTACCGTGAACTCGACGAGGAAGTAGGACTAGAAGCGCAACATGTGAAGATAGTTGGCCGAACTGCAGAATGGTTACGTTACGATGTGCCAAGACAGTTTGTTCGTCGCGATTCGCGCGTTACCTACAAAGGACAAAAGCAAATATGGTTTTTATTGCGTTTGGTGGGGCACGACAGTGATATCTCTTTGAGAAAGTCCAGCGTGCCAGAATTTGATGCGTGGCGATGGCATCCATTTTTTGTGCCGCTCAGCTCGGTCATTGATTTCAAAAGAAGTGTCTATAAGCAGGCATTGTCAGAGTTAGCACCTCATTTAAGATTGAGGGTCCCCAAGGCGTATCAATAGTTCTTTAGTTTTAATCGTTAGAATTTACATCCAACATGATTTTTCCGATGTGCTCACTTGACTCCATCAGTGAGTGAGCTTCAGCTGCCTGTTCGAGTGGAAAGGATCTGAAAATCAGTGGTTTGATTGTTTTTGCTTCGAGAAGTGGCCACACTTTTGCGTTGAGTGAGTGGGCAATGTTTGCCTTAAATGAAACAGATCGAGGCCTTAATGTTGACCCAGTTATTGTTAATCTTCTTCGAAGAACATCAGTCATATTAAAGTTTGCTTTAACGCCACCTAAAAAAGCGATAATCACTAATCGACCATCGTCTGATAGGCACTTTAAGTTACGTTGTAAATAATCACCTGCGACCATATCGAGAATCACATCGACGCCTTTACCGTCAGTGAGTGACATTATCCGCTCTGCGAAATCTTCAGTTTTATAGTTAATGGCATTTTTTGCACCAATTGCTTCACAGGCTCGACATTTTTCATTCGAACCGGCCGTTACGTAGACTTCGTGTCCAAGAGCCTGACATAACTGAATAGCAGTGGTTCCTATCCCGCTTGACCCACCGTGCACAAGGATGGTCTCTTTACCTTTTAAGTTCGCCCGATCAAACACGTTGGACCAGACGGTAAAGTAGGTTTCTGGAAGAGCGGCAGCCTCCCGGAGATCAAGACCCTTCGGTATATTCAAGCATTGCGACGCAGGTGCGGCAACATATTCTGCGTAACCACCCCCAGCAACGAGTGCACACACAGTATCTCCAATTTTCCAATCAGAAACTTTCTTTCCGAGTGCGGCAACTGTGCCAGAAACTTCCAAGCCAGGAATATCAGTGGCTCCGGGTGGCGGTGGATAAAGGCCGGCACGCTGCATAACATCTGGCCGGTTAACCCCGGCGTTGGCTACTTGAATGAGAACTTCATCTTCGGTTATTTGAGGTAAGGGACGTTCCGTAATCTTTAAAACATCAGGTTTGCCTGGCTCGGTCACTTCAATAGCTTGCATGTTTTCCGGTAAATTGTGCATTATTAGTCCTTTCCACTTTGCATAGTGCATGATTATTTCTACTCGAGTTTACAGATTAGAAATAATTTAAGTTTTGTTTCTATATATAAATTTACACAGAGGGGCTATACCAATGGATTATTGTTCGCTAGGTGCGAGTCAGCTCAAAGTTTCTAAATTATGCTTAGGTACCATGATGTTTGGCGCCCAAACCAATAAGTCTGTATCTGGTCAGATCATAAAGTCAGCAAAAGATAATGGAGTGAACTTTATTGATACGGCTGATGTATATGTCAAGGGTGAATCGGAGCGTGTTGTCGGTGAACTTATTAAGCCATCTCGAGATTGGTGGATCCTGGCAACAAAGGCTGGCCAACCCTTTGAAGATTTACCAAATCATGGAGGACTCTCTAAGAAATGGTTATGCCAATCAATAGAGAAAAGCTTATTAAGATTAAATACGGATTATATTGATATTTTTTATTTACACCGAGATTATGAGCCGGAGTCTCTGGTTGAAGCGGTAACAACCATGGGAGACATGATTCGATCAGGCAAAATTCGGTATTTCGGATTATCTAACTTTAGGGGTTGGAGGATAGCTGAGGTTTTAATGTTGTGTAAAGACTTTGGCGTGCCGCCGCCTATTGTATGTCAACCTTATTACAACGCTGTTAACCGAATGCCTGAAGTGGAAGTTTTACCGGTATGTAAGCAATTCGGCTTAGGTGTTGTTCCTTTTAGTCCGATCGCAAGAGGAGTTCTGACGGGAAAATATGAGGTCGGACAGGTCCCAAGTGAGGGTACCCGCGCGGGCAGAAAGGACAAACGTATGATGGAAACTGAGTTTCGTGATGAGTCCATCACTCTCGCGAAAAAATTCGTTCAATACGCCGACGACAAAGGCGTTTCCCCCGGCCAGTTTGCAGTTGCCTGGGTCCTAGCTAACCCCATCGTCAATAGTGTTATCGGTGGCCCGAGAACACTCGAGCAATGGGAAGACTATTACGGGGCGATGAAAATTCAATTAACTAGAGACGACGAACAGTTTGTAAATGAGCTAGTCGCGCCAGGTCATCCGTCGACACCCGGGTATACGGATCCCGCTTTTCCAGTTACAGGGAGGCCTGATCAAGCCTAATTGCTAGTTCACTATGAGACATTACTGAGTTAATTCCCATCTTATGACCTCAGTTCTTTTAACTAAATACGGGGAACTGATTAAACCGGTGTCTTAGAACTTGTTCATGCGCTTTTAGGCCTAACCAACCGCTTATGGCGGTTGCATAGACTCGTCTAAAATCAGTTGTGTGGAACATATTTCCGTCATGGAGATCCGTAAGGCTGGGTATGTCGCCATAATGCCCCCCTTGAACTGAACGACCAATGAGATACATGTTATTTGCGGTTCCGTGATCTGTGCCTTGATTTGTATTTTCAGCCACACGCCTTCCAAACTCAGAAAACACTAACATCACAACATCATCGGCACGCCCGATTCGATCCATGTCCGTAAAAAACCCAGATACGGCGTCTGAGAAGTAAGTTAACAACCTTTGATGCAAGTTGGGCTGCTGAACGTGAGTGTCGAACGCGTTTCGTCTAAACGATGTGTAAAAAAGACGCGTATTCATGTTGGCGTTGATGAGTGCTGCAATTTTATTAAGGTCCAGGGGTGCTATCCCATAATCAACAGGCGTTTTGTAGTTACCACAGGCGGTTCGCACTTTTTCGGATGCTTGACGAGCGCTTTTCGCAAGTCCCAATAGTCGTTTTTTGGCTTGAGAGCTCGTGTCGCTCGCTATGCGATCTTCATCTAATAAAGGTCTGGATTTAAATAAGCCTTTTCTGCCGAATTCCTCGGGGTCATCGAAGACAACTGGAACATGGTTTTTTGCAACAACGGCTAAAGATTGGGTGGCGTCGACGTTTACAAGGTAATTGGGGTCGATGTCGGGGTTCATCGCATCAGCAAGCTTTCCCATCCAACCTAAGGACTCCCCGCTGTTCGGAGCCGCCGTTTGCCAGTAAGCCATGGAGGTAAAGTGTGAATAAGATGGCTGGTCGTAACCGCATCCATGGAACACTGCCATATTTCCATCTTTGTACAGCTTTTCCATTCCGGACATGTCAGGATTGAAACCAAAGTGGTCATCTATTTTTCTTAATTTATTTGGTTTTATTCCCAGTGTTGGCCTATTTTTGTAATAGGCATCATTGCCGTAAGGAACTAATGTATTTAAACCGTCGTTACCTCCTGAGAGTTCCAGCACAACGAGAATTTTATTGCTTAAAGGATGGTCACCAGCAAACGCTAGAGGGGAAATTTGAGGAAAAATAGATTGGGGAAGGCCGCCCGTTGCTGCGCTAATTCCCATAAGTTTTAAAAAGTCTCTTCGATTCAAGTCATGTGGTTTACGCATATAAATTCCTTGCCTTACCCAAGTTGATATTCTGGCAGAGATAGAAGTAGATGGAGAGTTTCCCTCAGCGCTTCTTCGGAGAATGTTTTTGCTGCCTCAAGGTCATTCGTACCAAGTTGTCGAGTGAGAAAGTTAGTTATTTCTTGCTGCGTTTTTTTATCGATCGATATTGAAAAAAATCTTTTGATGAGATATTCAACCGCCTCATCAGTCGATTGACATCGAGCCTCGATCAGCATTTTTGTTAAATCTATCGATGCTGGAGATCTATCAATCGGCTTCACTTTCTCTATGGCTTTTCTCCAACCTCGATAACTGCCAAGGCGTGTATTAAATTCCTCATCGCGGTCAACCATATCGTTCGACGCAGAGGTTGCGTAGCTATCTTCCGGTTGTGTTGCCGTGGCAATGTCGGCCCCGGCCGCTAGTCTCTTTGCAACAATTCCTATTTGATAGTTTTCTGGATATCGGTCGCTTGGTATAAAGTTGATATCTGGGTAGACGGTGTCATAAACAAAGTTACCCCTGGCTAAAAGTAGACCGGGTGTTAACCAGCTTTTCCCGCCAGCCCAGCCAGCAACCGTTGGTGGGAACAGTAAAGTTTGTCCTAGTGATTGTGTCGTATCGTGGAAATCCGGCACTCCGGGTAACACATTAAGTCCTAATTTCTTGTAAGTTGAAACAACTAAATCGGTAGGCGACTTGATATGAGTCCCCATCGATGCGGAACTATAAAAATCTTGTGATAGAAAAATTTTTTCTAATAAGGGAGTAATTTCATATTCAGAGTTGTAGAAGAAGCTAGCAAGTTCCTCTTGCAGCGCTGGATCAATATTCTCGCGGACAAAGAATTTATAGATTTTTCCAGAGATATATTCTGCTGTGACCGGTTTTTCCAAAATCATATCAATGATGTCTAGTCCATCCCAATTGCCGGTTTTATCCAGAAACGTCTTTAGAGATGAGTCGTGTTGGTCAGCGTTCAAAACGAACTTGAGATTTCGATGATTCCATCCTGTGAAAGCTCGTGCGCCCTCACGAATATCCTGCTCTGTGTAGTTTCCCACCCCCATCGTGAAGAGCTCCATTATTTCTCTAGCGAAGTTCTCGTTTGGTGATCCCTTTATATTGACGCCTGCGTCCAGAAAATCTAGCATCGCGGGGTCTTGCGAGACCTGGGTCAGCAACTCTTTAAAGTTACCAGTGCCATATTCTCGAAAGACCGCATTTTGTTGAAGTAGTTTACGGTAGTCCCTGACTTTTTCTTCGTTTGTGGCGAAGTGCCCATGCCAAAAAAGAGCCATTTTCTCTTCGAGCGGTCGATTGCTAAGAAGCATGCGGTTAGCCCACCAATAAGCGACTCGGCGAGTTTCCAACATGCTGGCTCTTAACCAATAAAAAAAACGATCAACGACAGGTTGAAGTCGGCGGTTACCGTTGGGCTTTACTCGAACTCCAATCGCCTCTCCGGTTTCTTTTGCTAGTTTGGTTGCCGCAGGTCTCGACGAGGGAAATGGTTCGATACCAGGGTCAAATATTCCCGAGTGGTCAAAGTCATCTAAATGTTTGGGAATACTCTGAAAATACACAAGCTCCCGAACGGAAGCTCGCGGTCCCATCCGTACGAAGCGTTCAATATTTTTGGGCTTCTCGCCGAATCCAACTCGATCAATCAAATGACGGGCCTTAGCATAGTCCCAATCGCCCTCAGAGATCGGCGCTAAATTGTTTTTCCAAGTGTCAGTGGATTGGGCAAAAAGCGGTGTAATCAAAGATGCAAAAAGCAGACTGTAGATCGTACGTTTTTTGATTAAAATTGTATTCATTGGTTTAAAAAGAAGGTCTAAAAAAAGATTTTGCTGCAAAACTCATCTTGACCGTTTAAATTTTATTATTACTGGAGCGAAGACGTATCAGTAATTTCATGAAAATTAGGTCGAAATTCGGGTGAGTGCGTTCAGCATCGATTTTGAGAGCAAGGCGGGACGTCTAGTTTTCCGGTCCACGTAAACGTGAGTGAATGTACCCTGGGCCGATGCGAGCTTGTCGGTCTCTCGAAACAGTCCAACGCCATAACTGACCGATGTGTTTCCAATTTTATTTACTCTCGCTCCGCTTGTGACCAGTTGAGGAAATGTTATTGGAGAAAAATATTGACATTGGGTCTCAACAACCAGGCCAATTACTGACGCATTTTCAATATTCAGCAAACCTTGTTCTATTAAAAACTGATTTACTGCCGTGTCAAAAAATGAGTAATAAACAACATTATTCACGTGTTGGTAGACGTCATTATCCATCCATCGCGTAGGAATTGTTTGAAAATGAAAGAAGTCTTCCCGGCAACTGGGATTAGTTTTTGGCATAAATTATCATAAATTTTAATTGTTTCTGGCAGACTTTTTCACCCAGAATTGGTTGGGGCCGATAAATGTACTTCTAAATCTTACCAATTCGTAGGTCATAGCAGTAAAACATGAGATTCAGTAAGATAAAATACTAGGTATTTTTTATAAAAATCATTCATTTACTATGTTATCATCCGCTTGCTGCGGTCTCATAAACAGAGGCTAGGAACAATTTTATATTCACCTTCAATAGGAAGATTACATGACATTTTTATTCAAACTCACCAAGTCTGTTCTTATCGGATTTGCTGCTCTCACATTAGTTGCGTGCCAAACAACTAACAAGAGTGCCGAGACCGTAGAGGAATTTTCGGATAACTTTGAATACATTGAAGCTGCCGCTCAAGCTGAGCAAGAGCAACTTCAGCAGGAGCTGGAGCAAGCCCAGAAAGATCAAGAAAAGCTTCAATCAGAAGCGGAGCAACTTCAGGCTGAGGCAGATAAAGCTCGTGAGGCGCAAGCCTTGGCTGAGGAGCGAGCCCTTGCTGAAGAGCAAGCCAGAGCAGCGGCTGAGGAGAGAGCTTTGAAAGAAGCTGAGGCCAGAGCCAAAGCGCAAGCCGAAGCGGATGCTTTGAAGGCCGAGGCGGAAGCGGCCGCATCAGGGGAAGCTGGCGTGGTTAACGATGTAGTGCCTTTGGGAACGCCAACCGATTCGGTTTATTTTGATTTTGATAAGAGTTTTATAGTCCCCAAATTTGATGACGTGATCACTTCGCACGCTGAGTACTTGCGTGCAAATCCTGATCTAAACGTTGAAATACAGGGAAATTGTGATGAGCGGGGTAGTCGAGAATACAATATCGGTCTCGGCAATAGACGCGCTTTGGCGGTGAAGGCTGCGCTCGAGATACTTGGGGTCGCAGGTGGACGTATCACAATTACCAGCTTTGGTTCAGAGAAGCCGGTGGCAATGGGGCATGACGAGTCCAGCTGGCAGCAAAATCGTCGAGCTGATTTTGCATACTAGACTCGATTTTTTTGGGTAGTTGAAAAGGGGCGTTTTTCGCCCCTTTTTGTTTGAGAAAACTTTTTCGATAGGGTACATTTATCAGTCATGAAAAGAGCCATATTGACAGTGCTTCTAGCTTGTTTGAGCGCTACGATAGCTTTTGCGCAAAATAACCCAGGCGCTCCTATTGAGACCGTTAAAAAAATTAGAGATGCTCGTCCAAGCTTCAAGGAATTAGTGAACGAAGTGGATCGTCTCAAGCAGGATCTTGTAAAGATAGAAATCGCGATCACTGAGGCTAAAAACAGTATCACTGGAAACAATAATAGTAGGTTACAAGATCGGAACGAGGATCAGCAAGGCATCATAGAGCTTTTGGGGGATATCAGCCAAATTCGGGTGGATCTGGCCTCTCATAGCGGTACCCTGCAATATTTAGAAGGGGAACAAAGCCAGTTTAAGGTGCTTCAAATAGAGGTCAGAAAGTTGCTCGAAGCGCTGCAAAATGAGTTCGAGACCAGAGGTAAAAAGTTACTTGATCTGAAGCGTCAGCTAGACGCTGCAGCTGCTGGATTGATAGACCTCGGGACTATTGTCGAAGATTCTGACACGCTAACTGAGAAGCAGATCGTTAAACTCAGTGGCCGGCTTGATGTGCTCTCAGGCAATATTAAAGATCTGCGGTCGCAATATGTCGAAAAGGTCGTATATGAAGCGAGAGAAAAAGAGTTACTCATTCGAATTAACAACCTTAAAGCGAATGGCCAAGCTTCGAAAGAGCGAATCAAGCTCGCTGAGGAACGTATTCTGGCGCTAGAGCAGCAGATCATTGAAAACTCCGGTCAACTAGAAAAGTTGACTAGCGCTTCCACGGTTAATGTAAGTCAAATCGCACGAATCGACGGCCAATTGCTGGAGCTTGGTCGTGTGTCCAATGAAGTTGAGTTACTTACGCAAGAACGGTTTGCGCTTAGTCAAAAGCTGGAGGCCCTATCTTATTTACCTCAACGGCTAGATGAAATTTCATCTGGAATCAATGCAGTAGAAATGGAATTAATTCGCTTGGACGGTGATTTAAAGGACTATGGTGATGTCTCTGAGTTGAATTCTGAGGATTTGAAACTGCTCATTAAACGTTTGGCTGAAACGCGTGTTGCCCAAATATCAAAGGTGGATACGGATGAGTTGACATCGATTTTGAAAAGGATAGACGAATTGGAAATTATTCAACCAGATCTTGCAGACCAGCAAGCCTTGAGAGGTCGTGTGGATGAGTTGTATCGCCGACAATTACTAATTACTGATGAGATGAGTCGAGTCAACTTAATGGAGGAGAAATTGATCTTGATGGAGACGAGGGTCAATGAACGCATGTTTTTGGGCTCCGAGGAGGACGAGCTAAGCGAAGAGCAGCCAAAACAAGAGGGTATTCCTGGTTCCAATTATCAATAGTCACTGGTGCCAGATGAAATCCGAAGAAGTTCGTATTACGTTTTTATGTGTTTCCGGGAGCGTATCTTGGCCGCTGGTGACCTCCGTTAATTTTGAATCTGGTATGTCTTATCGAAAGAATTTATGAACTTTTGATACCGTTTATAACTCGATTTTGTTATGCAAAGTTTTACGAAAAAACCCATTGTTCTGATTTCCGGTGCCATTTATGCGTTCTAAACTACTAATTTTTGGTCTTGTGTGGGTTGCCGTGGTCGCAGTTTCGCTTTTGTTTCCTGCGCACGCAAAAGATCACGTTGTAGATGCCCAACACGCCACCCTTGAGTTGATTTCTGAGTTCGATACCGTCGCACCTGGTCAGGAGTTTTATTTGGGTGTGCGAGTGACCCTTGAAGAAGGTTGGCACATATATTGGAGGAACCCTGGTGATACCGGATTACCCACACGGGTTACTTGGGATGCTCCCGGCGAGCTAGACATAGGCCCTATACTTTGGCCCTCTCCAATCCGGTTTAAGTTAGAGAACTTTATTAACTTTGGCTACGAGGATGCGGTTACGTTCCCCTTTCTCGTTAAGACGTCTGAGCTTGCAACACTTAGTACGACTGCTGTGGAGGCTAATGTCAGTTGGTTGATATGCAAAGATTTGTGCATTCCTGGAGATGCGCAGCTCTCGATGGATCTAAATGTGGGAAAGACTCCGATGTACAGTTCGGAGGAGAGGCATTTAACGACGGTAGTCGGTAAGTTGCCAATGGAGGCGGGGGATAATGGATTCCGGTCTGTAGTGACACAGGATGGTCGATGGAGCCTCGATTTAAGCTATTTAGATTTTCCGATTTCGTCCGCACAATTTTTTCCAGACTATAGCGATACTATTAGTTACGAGGCACAGCAAACGTTAGAGAGTAACTCCAGTGGCTTGAGTTTGAGAGGAGAACTGTCTGCGGACTACAAAAACTCAGTGAATGAATTTGCGGGTACGCTGGTCGTGAAAAACGAGGTCAATCGAGAAGTACAAAGTTATGATTTAACTCGAGTTCCTGAGCAGAAAACTTCCCTTGAAAGGTCGGTCTCCCCTCACGAGGAGTCACAGACTATTTCCAGTTTATGGCTTGCCATCTGTTTTGCCTTAATTGGCGGCGTGATACTGAATCTCATGCCTTGCGTTCTCCCAGTCTTAGCAATCAAGCTAATGTCCTTGATCGAGCATGGTGAGCAATCACGAAGGTTGCGTTTTCGTGAGACTTTTTTGTTTTCTGCTGGAGTAGTGTTGACGTTTTGCGTGATCGGCGCAACGCTAATACTGCTTAGGTCAGCAGGAGAGCAGATTGGTTGGGGTTTTCAACTCCAGTCGCCGGAGACAGTTCTCACTTTAATTATTTTATTTTTTGCTCTGTCATTGAATATGTCTGGTTTGTTTGAAATTGGAACTAGCCTACAACGATTTGGTGGAATGAAGAATACGTTCGGTCGTTGGTCGTCTTTCGCCTCTGGGGCCCTGGTCACGATTATAGCGACACCCTGCACCGCTCCCTTCATGGGTGCTGCTATTGGTTTTTCAATTGCGCAAGGAACTTTGGCAAGCATGCTTACTTTTTTTGCTCTTGGGGTGGGTATGGCGACGCCGTACGCTCTGATCTCGTTGCGGCCCGGATTGCTTAAGTGGTTACCAAAGCCTGGTGAGTGGATGAATACTTTAAAGAATCTTTTGAGTTTGCCGTTATATCTCACGGTTGTCTGGCTTATCTGGGTACTGGGCCAGCAAACAAATATCCACATTGTCAGTCAAGTTCTTGTCGTAATGGTTTTTACTGGATTGTCCGCATGGGCTATTGGAAAAATCCAGTATGGAAGAGTCTCTCGTATCCATGCTTGGAGAGGTCTTGTTGCGGTCAGCGCTCTAATATCGGTCCTAGGGCTTGCCTATGTCTTGACTAGCTTCGATAACTCGCCCGGTGAAAGTAATACGGATCTCAATTGGGAAGTATGGTCGGCTGACTCGGTTCTTGAGGCCCGTAAAGATGGTCAATCTGTGTTCGTTGACTATACGGCTGCTTGGTGTATCACCTGTCAGGTGAATAAGGCGCTGGTGTTAGATGATCAAGATGTTTTGAGGACGTTTGAGGAAAACAAAGTGCTCATGTTCAGAGCGGATTGGACCTCTCGGGACCCGAGCATAACGCAGTCACTGACTGGCCTTGGGCGATCAGGAGTACCCGTATACGTATACTATCCTCCAGATAATGGGGTTCCGTTGTTATTGTCGGAGATACTGACTAAAAAAGAGATATTCGCACTGTTCGACTAGTGAGCCGCGCTTTTTTGTAACTGGCCAGTGTGAGCTACTCTCAGATATTGAGGTAACGCAAATTGGAACGAACAGAACGTTTTTATAAAATTGACCGCTTACTTCGAGAGAATAGATCAGTCTCCCTCGAAAGATTTCTTGAAGAGCTGTCCATATCCAAAGCTACTTTTAAGCGCGATATAGAGTACATGAGAGATCGACTCGGGGCTCCCATTAGCTGGGATCGAGATCTGCGGGGGTATCTCTTTGATCACGATCTGGATGATCTGCCGGCTTATGAGTTACCGGGTATATGGTTTAATCAATCAGAAATCTTCGCCCTTTTATCGATGGAATCTTTGCTAAGTCAAATTCAACCTGGACTATTAGGACAGCGGCTAGATCCATTAAAGCAAAAATTGCATGATTTGATGGAGGTAGGTGAGTACTCCGTTGATGTGATAAAGAATCGTATCAAGATTCTCAATATGGGCTCCCGCAGCCGTAACATTAAACATTTTGAGGTGATTGCTCTATCTTTAATGAAGCAGTCACAGCTTGAGATCACCTACTACGTCCGCTCGCGAGACGAGTTGACCAAACGGTCCGTTTCGCCGCAAAGAATTATTTACTATAGAGATAATTGGTACTTGGATGCATGGTGCCACGTTGCAAACAGTGTGAGAAGTTTTTCGCTTGATGCAGTGCAATCCGCGGTGCTGAGCGAAAATGAGGCATTACGATGCGATGAGCAAGAATTAGACACAGTGCTGGGTGCGGGGTATGGCATTTTTTCTGGGACTGATCTCCATTGGGCTACATTGAAATTTCGACCAGAACGCGCCAAATGGGTGTCCCTAGAGGAGTGGCATCCATCTCAGCGAACAAAATTCGATCACGAGGGTTACTTCATCTTAGAAATCCCTTACACCGAGGAGCATGAGCTGGTAATGGATATTTTACGTTTCGGTCCTGATGTTGAGGTGTTGGAGCCGGCATCATTGCGAAGTGTGGTTATAAAAAAAATAAATGAAATGTCGAAAATATATAAATAACCTTCTAATTTTTCAATTTTTCAATTTTTGAATTTTTGAATTTTTGAATTTTTTAAGGATTATGATTGATGAGGCTCACCTAGTGAGCTAGTACTTGGCGCAAACTACCTTCAACCTAAATAGTTAATTTGGAGGTCAGTCATGGAGCAGCTTAGTTTTTTTCAAAATAATCCATCTAATCAAAGATTACGCCGTAGCGTCTCCAGTGTTAGAGATCGTGTGGATCGCACGGTATCAAATGCTAAGGTCACTGAAACGTCTAGATTGCCTCACTTAGAAATACCGTCTTCGCGTTCTGTTTCTATTTCGAAGGCCCGCGTATCTTTATCGAATGGTAAAACCTCAGTATTTAATAGCCGCGCGACGGTTTCGTCATCAAGTGACCAGGCTACGTTCGCTGATCGAGTAGGGGGTGTTAAATCAATCAAAAAACTGATTCGCGGACGTCAGTTTATACCGCATGAAAATATTTTGAATACTATTGAACGCGCGTTGATCGCTTTAAGAATAGACCTAGACGAGGTTGAGATCTTGATTGATCGTGGTCTATATGGCGCTCAAATGTCCTTGGTCATCTCATTACCCGCCTACTACGACTATGACCCTGGCTATATGGATGCATTTAAACTGCAACTTGTTTTTCACAATTGTGTGAGTCGCGGTGGACTTCGGGTGCTTGCACGATGGTGTCAAGAGGAAACAGGAGTGACTTGCTCCGTGGGAGTCACTCAACTAAATGCCAGTCTCGCACACAGAATTCCAGCTAGAGAGGAGCAAATTCTACCCACTTTTAGACGGGCCATAGACCTCGCAAATGACGACCGTATCCGGTTCGACCAATGGTTAAAGCAAGACTTAAAAGATGATTTAGTTCAAACTTGGATTTCAGAGTCAGTTCGTCGAATGTGGGGTACGCGAGGAAAAAATGAAATACAGAAAAAAATTAAAATGCAAAGCAGTAAACAGACGGTTTTCAATATTTTAATAAGCCTAGCTGAATATTCGATTAATACGAGAGATATTCTCAAACAATGTGATCAGGTGGTTGAGGGCGCAGTGTTGATTCGTTCGCTTCTTAAGAGGAAGGGTACAACAACCGTTCAATGATGTTCAATCGGACTGCTCGGTGGTGCCAATTACAGTTTTCAGGGTGTTTATGAGCCGATAAAAACAAGATATGATTGGGGTATAGATATGCTCTTCTTATTTCTTAAAAACTAGGGTTAGGCGATGCTCATCTTCCGTCAATTAGTTGATCAGCAGTCTTCGACCTACAGTTATCTGTTGGGCGATGCTGCATCGAAAAAATGTGTGTTGATTGATCCTGTTTTCGAGCAAGCGGCACGTGACCGGGCGATGGTAGATGAAATGGGCTTGCAATTAGTTGCCACCATTGATACGCACGTCCACGCTGACCACGTCACCGGTTCTTGGTTGCTGCATAAGAGGTTGAAGAGTGAAATCATTGTCTCTAGGAGCAGTGGAGTCGAGGGTGCTGGACGGTATGTTCAACATGGCGACTCTATAGGTTTTGGTGAGCGATCCCTTTTAGTCAGAGCTACGCCTGGGCATACGAGCGGTTGTATTTCTTTGGTCCTCGACGATCAAACCATGGTTTTTAGCGGAGACTGTTTGCTTATTCGAGGCACGGGCCGAACGGACTTCCAGGAGGGAAGTCCGCAATTGATGTTCCGTTCGATCCAGGATCAAATTTTTACGTTGCCCAACTCTTGTTTAATTTATCCTGGGCATGACTACAGAGGCTTGACCGTTACAAACGTAGCGGAAGAAAAAAGCTTTAATCCAAGGTTGGGTGGTGAGGCTAATTTAGAGGATTTTTGCGGGTATATGGATAACTTAAAGTTGTCACACCCTAAACAAATTAATCGCGCGGTACCAGCGAATTTGAAGTGTGGTCAGCCTGACGGTCACCTAGCTGAGCCGAAAGACCAAAGTTGGGCCGACCTTACCTACAGTTTTGCAGGTGCTTGGGACATAAAGCCATCGGCTTTAGAGGAGGTCCTAAGTAGTGTTCATGTTATCGACGTTAGAGAGGCGAGTGAATTTGAGGGTCCGCTTGGTCGCATCCCGACTGCTCGTTTAATTCCTTTAGGCCAATTGGAAAAGCTGAATAAAACTCTTGATCCTGATGTTCCTATTGTTGCTGTTTGTCGCTCTGGAGCGCGATCAACCCAGGCGGTTTTGCACCTTAAGGCACTTGGGTTTACAAAAATCGCTAACTTAGCCGGTGGAATGTTGCGTTGGAACGTCGAGGGATATCCTGTTTTAGGTGGTTCAGACTGAAATCAGACGTAGGGGCGAAAAACGTTGACCGCTTATCGGGTTTTCCTATAGTTGTGCTTCGGCTTTTTTGGTTCTCAGGAACGCCGGGCGAGCGGTCAGTCGCCTTAAGTAAAGGGCTACAGAATCTGGAAATGGTTCTTCGACGTGTTTCGTGTAAGCAGTTAGTGCGATCCCCATCATAATATCCGCTCCAGAGAATTTTTCTCCGAGCAACCACTCTTTACCACCTAAAAACACGTTTAACGCTTCTAGGCAAGCATTTGCTCGTTTCTTAAATTCGCTAATCACATCTTGGTTATGCGTGTTGGGAAATGCTCGTTTGTGTCTTATGATTTCGGAAATTGAGGACGCGAAGGTTGCCTCTGCAAACCAGCTCCATTCAAGGTATTTCATGTGTAGCGGATCATTGATTTCAGGCATCAGTTTTCCGTTCCCATACTTTGTTATGACATAGTGGACCATTGCCCCGCTTTCGCACATTGTTGTGTCCCCATCTTGCATAACGGGAACTTTACCGATTGGGCTGATTCGAAGAAAATCACTGCTGAAGCGATACTGAGTTGAAAAGTCAATAATTTTAAGCTTGTATTTCAGATTTAACTCTTCGCATACCCAAATAGGTCTGAGGCCTCTAGTGTTCGTGTAATGGTATATTTTTATCACTTTGGATGATCCTCAATGTCGATTACTTATCACCTTCATTAGTAAAAAGAATTATAACTTTTATTCCCAGCCGAGAAGAGTTGTGTTGGTAGTTGATTAAATTTGCAGTAAAAAAAACGTAATCGATTTGTTGTCCAGATTCGATTAATATAGTGGGCTAACTTTTTAAGGAAAATGAGAAATGAAAAAGATTTTTTTTATAGCGCTGGTGCTATTAACGTCAGCTTGTTCAAAAGAGGCGGTAACTGCTGACGTTGCTTTGGAAACAGATGATCAAAAAACGCTCTATGCCATTGGTATGCTTATCAGTAATCAATTGCAGCCATTTGCGCTAAGTGAAGAAGAAATCGCCCCCATCGTTCAAGGGATTATGGACGGTATTAAAGGTGATGATCCTCAGGTTGATATGAAAACATATGAGGCACGAATAAATGAAATGATTTCTGAGAGGTCGGCAGTGGTCGCAGCCAAAGAGGCTGAAGTATCTGGTTCGTATCTCAAACAATTCGAAGGCGACGATTCAATCGTGAAGACGGACTCTGGTGCGCTAGTAAAGATGATCGAAGATGGTTCTGGGGAGTTCCCAGGAGCTGACGATACAGTGATGGTTCACTACGAAGGCACGCTCATTGATGGCACCGTGTTTGATAGCTCTCTAGCTCGTGGTTCGCCAGCGACCTTCCCGTTAAGCGGAGTGGTGACTTGTTGGAAGGAAGGTTTGCAAAAGATAAAGGTCGGTGGAAAAGCGCAACTAATCTGTCCGGCAGATACAGCTTACGGTGATAGAGGCGCGCCACCAAAAATTGGGCCGGGAGCGACACTTATCTTTGAAGTAAACCTTCTAGAAATTAAAAAATAAAAAGTAAACCTTTTAAAGGAGAGTTTAAATGTTGATTGATATGAGAACGTACCGATGTAAACCGGGCAGTATTAAAAAACATTTGGCGTTATACGAGAGGCTTGGTAAGCCAGCTCAGACGAAGCACCTTGGTCAGCCACTCGCGTATCTTCAGTGCGAAAGTGGAGATCCAAATGAGTACGTGCATATGTGGATTTACGCTGATGCAGCGGACAGAGAGGTTAAGAGAGCTGCCATGCAGGCTGATCCAGACTGGATAAATTATCTTGGTGAGAGTGCCAGTTTGGGTGCTCTTGTAAACCAGACAAACAAGTTAATGAAGCCTGTTGATTTTTTTCCTTTGCCTCAAAATCTTAAGTAATTACAAAAGGGTGGGCTGAAAAATTTGGCCCACCACTCTCCTCATTTCTTTTCGCGTTCCTTTTGAATTAGGACCCGCCTCAATATCTTTCCTGATGCTGATTTAGGAATTTGTTGAACGAACTCGACGATCCGAATTCTTTTGTGTGGCGCCACCCTTTCAGAAACAAAAGACATTACGTCCGCCTCGCTCATTTCCACCTCCGGCTTGGCAACAACAACGGCCTTTGGTAATTCACCGGCTTCTTCGTCAGCGACAGGAATGACAGCAACGTCAGCAATCGATGGATGGGTCAGTAAAAGCGCTTCTAGCTCTGCGGGTGCGACTTGCATGCCTTTAAACTTTATAAGCTCTTTGATTCGATCGACAGCATAGAATAGACCTTCCTCGTCAACGTATCCTATGTCTCCTGTCCTATACCATCCGTCTTTTGTAATGCTATCGGCAGTGTCTTTGGGACGGTTAAGATAGCCTTTCATAATTTGCGGGCCCCGGATCCAAATTTCACCGTTCTGATTTTTACCAAGAGGCGTCTCCGTTTCTGGATCAACAATCATGACTTCTGTATTGGGAATAGGTAATCCAATTGATCCTATATTTTTCTTTTCATCACTAATCGGCAATAAATGCGTCACGGGGCTCGCCTCTGTCATCCCGAACCCTTGAGCAATATTACAGCCTATTCGGTTAGCGGCCTCTAGCGCCACCCCTTCGCCCAGTGGGGCCGCTCCCGATAAAATAAGCTCAAGACTTGATAAATCATATTTTTCGACTGCTGGGTGTTTCGCGAGGCCCAATACGATCGGAGGGACGATGGGGGCTTTTGTGACTTTGTGAGTTTCGATGGCCTTTAGAAAGTCATCCATTTCGAAGCGAGACATGCATACGATGGTTCCCCTACGGTAAAGTGTGTAGAGCATAATAACGACCATCCCGTAAATATGAAAAAATGGTAAAACCCCAAGGACGGTATCTTTTTCTGTTATGGCATTGTGGCTTTCCATCCCCTCGGTCTGACACATATTCACGATCAAATTATGGTGAGTGAGCATGACTCCTTTCGGCAGGCCAGTCGTTCCGCTTGAATAAGGGAGTACGCAAACATCGCTATCTGATGATATCGCTGGCAAAATTATGTCATTACCAGTTAGCATTAAGTCTTTCAAACTCCTGTGATTCGGCGCACCGTCAATTACGATTATTTCGTCAATATTTTGATTTGTCGTAGAGGCTTTTGCTTTATCTAAAAATGCGGAAACAGTAACAATCAATTTAGCCTTTGAGTCTTTTAGCTGTTTTGCCAATTCGTCGGCTGTGTATAAAGGGTTCACGGTTGTACATACGCCCCCAAGTTTTAGGACAGCTAGAAAAACTACGACGTATTCAGGTAAATTTGGACTATAGATGGCAAGCACATCACCTTTTTTAAATCCTGCAACTTGGAGTCCCTTCGCAAGTTGATTGATTGACTCTGATATTTCGTGATAGCTAATTTTTCGCCCTGTTTCGGCTTGAACAATAGCAGTCTTATCCTTATGCGATGAGATATCACCAAGAACAAATTCCAAAACATTTATTTTTGGCGCAGACACATCTGCATGTGGACCTCGAAAAATCATACAACTCTCCCCTTATAATTCGTTTTTAGGTTCTTTGCTTATTTATATTACATTATTAATTCAGCATATCACTTAGTTTAAAATGTCTTCATTAATGACCAAGGGCAATAATTATGGAGGCATTTAATGAGTATTGAGATAAATGGCGTGGCGCACATTCAATTGACAGTAAATAATAGTCTGAGTATCGATTTTTGGCGAACTCTGTGTGAATTCATGTCAATGAGTAAGTTGATTGACAATGAAGACGTGCATTACAGCATTGGTGGCCGAACTGGAGTTGCTGTTCGCTTGGCTCCTAATGATAAGCAGTCTGTTAAATTTGATCAGGATACCAGTGGGTTACACCATATCTGCTTTCGTGCGCGCTCGAGAAAGGATGTTGAGCTTGTTGCTGAATTTGTAAGCGGCCTTGAGCACGCTCGTATGGTTCATCCGCCAGAGGAGGGCGGGCGCTTTGCCCCTGGATACTATTCGGTTTTATTTGAAGATCCTGATGGCATACGCGTCGAGGTTAATTATGTGCCAGGACAAGGGCATTTTGGTAAAGATGGACGCCTAGGAAGTGAGGGGCAGGGACCGGCAAACACCTATGGTGAAGATGGATTAACGAATACGTAACTTCATTGGCCAAAAGATAAAATATTTTGTTTTTAATAGTTGAAAGGTAAATATGAGTAATCTGATGTTAGAGCACGCTAAAAAATGTCTTGACCTCGCCGTTGCGATGGCTAATGACGAATTTAAGCGACCCGTTTGTGTTTCGATTTGTGATTCTTATGGATATCAAGTCGCATTTTTTCGAATGGATAAAGCTCCCATTCGAAGTATCGCAATCTCGCAGCGAAAGGCACACACTGCAACTCGAATGGGTATGTCAACCGACGCGTTTTTGGACCGATTGAGAACTGATAATGTTGATATAGGATATTTTTGTGACCCTTTGATGACTGCGTTACCCGGGGGAAATTTATTGATAACTAAAAGCGGTGAAATGGTTGGCGCGGTAGGCGTGAGCGGATTAAAACCTGTTGAGGATCAATTGATCACAGAGTCGGTTGCCTCACGGTTTTTAGAGTTAACTAAATGACGCTAATACTTTAAACGCTTAATTTATGACCTTAGTAACGGATAAGGAAATCTTGAGGGATAATAAACTCGCGAAATTGGGTTGGGTATTGGGCCTCTTCACGTTTGTGCTTATGCTCTTAATGCCTGCCCCTCAGGAGTTGAGCTCTGAGGCTTGGTGTGTAGCGGCGTTAGGTATCCTGATGGCCATTTTATGGATCACAGAAGCTATTCCTCTTCCGGCTACCGCGTTGTTGCCAATCCCGTTAGTGCCATTATTGGGTGTGGCCTCGGTCAAAGACACAGTTACGTCTTACTCACACCCGGTGATTTTTCTATTTATGGGTGGGTTTATCGTCGCGCTGGCGATGGAACGATGGAAATTACATCAACGTATCGCCCTTTTGGTGCTCAAATATAGTAGCGACAGCCCTGATCGTTTGATTGCTGGCTTCATGGCGATAAGTGCTTTTCTAAGTATGTGGGTATCAAATACGGCGACCACCCTCATGATGCTTCCGATCGCAGTATCCGTGGTGACCACGTTGAAAACGGGCCACGATCACAACAGTGATTTGCCGAAGGCGCTGATGTTAGCTTTAGCATATGGAGCTACCGCTGGCGGCATGGCTACGTTAGTTGGCACACCACCCAACGCTTTTTTCGCGGGTTTCGTAAAGGAGACATATGGACTGGAAGTGGGCTTTCTGGACTGGATGACCATTGCGCTACCACTCTCTATTTTGATGCTTCTCGCTATTTGGGTGTTACTAACAAAAGTTATTTTCAAACTCAGTAAGCACTCAATTGCTGGTGTTAACGAACTTATTGATTCTCAATTTCGAGCGCAAGGCAAAATGACACGAGGAGAAATATCGGTCGGGTTAGTTTTTATTACGCTTGCTACTCTATGGATATTACGCCCTTGGTTAAATTCTAATTTTCCAGGTTTGAAATTGTCAGATACTGTAATTGGTATGTCGGTTGGTTTATCGACTTTTTTAATACCAGTAGACTGGAAAAAGGGTGTATTTGTAATGAATTGGGAGTGGGGTAAAAAAATCCCGTTCGGCATTTTAATCTTATTCGGTGGTGGGCTCACACTGGCTTCGTTGATTCAGAAAACAGGCCTTTCTATATGGATTGGTCAACAGTTGAGTGGGTTAGCAACATTTCCGACATTAGTAATTGTATTGGCGATGGTGTTACTTGTCATTCTTCTAACGGAGTTGACATCGAATACTGCGACCACTGCAACATTATTGCCGGTTGCCGGGGCTCTAGCGATCACACTCGGAGAACACCCCTTAATGCTCATCATTCCAGCGACGCTCGCAGTAAGCTGTGCATTTATGCTGCCGGTGGCCACACCTCCCAATGCGATAGTATTTTCTGCGGGATATTTGTCACAAAGGGATATGACAAAGGCTGGATTTAGTTTGAACATCATCGGTGTTATGCTCGTCACCGTCACCGCTTACACTTTAATGGCTTGGGTATTTGGAGTTAGGCCCGGAGTTTCCCTTATACTTTAGTTAATCGGCTGAACTCTCAGTCTCAAGACTCAGAGCAACCCGAAACCCTAAGTCAATGTGTTTGGTACCATAAAACTTATAGCGTTGTGCTGTTCTAAGGTAATACGGTTGATTTGTTAACCAAGAACCCCCTCTGTAGGCCCGTTGGTCGCAGTCGCCATCGGTGAATGGTTGGCCATTTAGTGATATCCGACTGTGGCGCCAATTGGGGTTGAGACAGTCTTCAACCCATTCCCAAACGTTACCCAACATATCAAAGACACCAAATTCGTTAGGTTTGTAAGATCCGACGTCAACTAAACTCGCTGCTCCGTCATGGCAAGGTAACTTGCGCCATCCGAATTCATATTCTTGTTCTGCAGATTCATCATAAACATTACCGTATTCACAAGTTTTTGCAGATGGGATACCAAATAATATTGCTCGTTCTTTTCCAGATTGAGCGGTGTATTCCCACTCTGCTTCGGATGGCAAACGATAGGCTTTTCCTGTAATTGTTCGTAACCATTGGATATAAGATTGGGTATCAGCCCAAGACACATTTATTACCGGTTGTTCTCCTCTGCCGTATCCCTCATCATCCACTGGGCGGCATATTCCGTCTGCCACACAGACTGCCCACTGATTGAATGTGACCTCAAATTGCCCCATACCGAAAGATTCTTCGAACACTATTTCGAGAATATAGCCTTCATTGTATGGACTGCCAAATTCGTTAGGGGGGGAGCCGAAGCCATAATTCCCCTTTGGAATAACGACCATGCTGGGGCAAAATTCACAATCCTGAAAAACAGTACGCTGTTTTTGTTCAGCGATTGCCGGTTGAATAGAAAAGATAGCAGTGACAATGGTTATTAGGACCAAGAATTCCATTTTCTTAGCCATCAGTTAAGGTTTAAACTCACACCCACTCTGAATCCTAGGTCGATTTCTCGTGCCCCCATGTATTTATATCGGTCCGGTATCTGTAAATACTTAGGTGGATGGCTTAGCCAAGAACTTCCGCGGTATGCCCGCTGCGAACAATGACCGTCGATCCTGGCTGACGCATCAGTAGGACCGCTTCGCCACAGAATTGCTTGACAGTCCTCTGTCCATTCCCAAACGTTTCCGAGCGTGTCGTAAACTCCGAACTGATTCGGTTTCAGCGAGCCGACGGGCGCAGAAAAATCAAAATGGTCATCACACGGGATGCTCTCTAGTCCATATTCAAGGGTCATCTCAGCGGTTTGGTCGTAAACATTTCCAAAGTGACAGATGTCGACAAGATTTAAACCGTAGAACCTTGCTCTGCTGATTCCGCCAGTAGCTAGGTATTCCCATTCTGCTTCTGTCAAAAGCCGGTATGGTCGCCCGGTTTTTTTAGCAAGCCACTTGGTATATTCAGATGCCTCCTTCCACGAAACGTTTGCTAATGGGTGTTGGCCATTACTCCAGTCGTCTCGTTTTATAGCGGGACAACGCTCTTCGCTTACGCATAATTCCCATTGTTCGTAAGTAATTTCAAATTTGCCCGCAGCGAAATGGTGAGGGATATTAACCAGCCTTAGCTCACCCTCAGCATATGGACGGCCTTGATCGACAGGTGGGCCACCCATACTGAATGAACCAGCTGGAATGACAACCATAATGGGACATAGCTCGCAATCTTGGAATTCATTTCCCGGTGAATACTCGTCATTGCCCAATGCAGAATTGAGAAATGCATACAAAAGAAAAAACAAAACAGTCGATGAGAACTTTTTTCGTAGCATGTTTATTAATCACAAAAAAATGTTGGATTATCAGTATATTATTTTAAGCATTATGAAACTATCCACTTAAGGAGAATAAACCATGATTCATGTCGTCGCTGTGATCACCTCTCATCCGGATCAAAGGGGTAATATTCTGGCTGTCGCTAAAGATAACGTTGAAGTGGTCCGCGCGGAGGATGGTTGTCTGGAATACAGCGTAGTAGTTGATACCGAGTTCGGCGCATTTCAAACGAAATTTGGGGAAGACACTTTTCTTGTGATTGAAAAGTGGCGCGATGAGGATGCTTTGAGAGCTCATGCGGCAGCTCCTCACATGATTACTTATAGTCGAACGGTTAAAGATTGGATCGCTTCTAGGGTGATCCACGTTTTAGATTCGGCCTATTAGGTCGTTCGGTTTTATGATGTATTTTGCTTATGGTTCAAATTTAGATGACGAGGATTGGGAGCGGTTCTGTAAGAAAAACGATTTATCTGTTGATGGCATCGTACCTGTTGGTCCAGCGATTCTTCCAGATCATGAGTTGGTTTTTAATGTGTATTCCAACACAAGGGGCGGTGGTGCACTCAATATCCAAAATCGAATCGGAGCGTATGTCTGTGGAGCGTTATTTGCTGTTGACGAAACAGGTTGGGGGACGTTGGATTTCAAAGAAGGCGTTTTAGATCGGATATACGAAAGGAGGACCGTGCGAGTTATCCTGCCGGATGGCTCCTTGACTTCCGCGGTGACCTACCAAGTGACGCAGGAAAGCCAACAGGGTTTTGTTGAACCAACTGTCGCGTATATGGATGCCGTAGAGCGAGGCCTCTCTCGCTTCGGTCATTTTAGTTTCAATTTAAATCAGGCTGCAGCTGATAAAGAGTTTTTAGATTTATCTCTGGGTATATTCCTATACGGAGCGCTTATGGCTGGAGAAAGCCGTCACGCAGTTGCTGAGGCGTTAAAAATCACTCAAATTACGAAGGGAATAGTCAATGGCACATTACATGTCACAGAGTCTGATTACCCGACGCTTAAGTTAACAAAAAAAAATAAAAATCATCAGGTGATGGGCGAGTTAATCGTTTTCCAAGACTTATCCGCAGCGCTGAAAGAGATTGATGAACTGGTGCGCTTTTCAGGTTTTGAGTTCGTGGACCATAAATACGAGCGAACGCTGTGTCGGGCCATGGTCGCCGGGCAGGTTCCAGTTTTGGCTTGGTGCTATGTTGCCGGCAACTTGAGTCGTACAACAAGGGAACTCACATCTGGGTCATGGAGGCGTTACAAAAATTCTGCCTAGTGGCATGCAAAAATTTTCGAATTTAGGTGATTTGGTTGACGATACCGCCTTCTACTCTCAGCGTTGCTCCCGTCGTGAGTGCGGACAGAGGACTACATAAATAGACAGCCATGGGTGCTACTTCTTCTGCTTCTGCAAATCGCTGGATAACTGATGTGGGACGGAATTTTTCAAAGAATTCACGCTCGAGTGTTTCAAGACTAATACCCCAATCTTGTGCTCGTTCTTTTCTTTGTTTCTCAGTAGTATCCGTTCTTGTCGGCCCAGGTAGAAGTGCGTTCACCGTTACTCCAGTACCACTTAAGGACATCGCTAATCCACGTGAAATACTTAATTGAGCACTTTTACTAAAACCATAGTGGATCATTTCGGGCGGTATCATCAGGCCAGATTCACTAGAAACAAAGATGACTCGGCCCCACTTGTTCGCAACCATTTTCGGCGTATAAAATCGAGAAAAACGTATGCCGCTCATAACGTTTATCTCGAAAAACCGCATCCAATCGTCATCTTCGATTTCAAAAAAAGGCTTACGCTCATAAATCCCAAGATTATTAATGAGTATATCTACGCTCGGAGCCGCATCGAAAATTTTTTCATAACCAGTTTGAGTTGAACAGTCGCCGGTAATTCCTCGGGGGTTGGTTTCTGGATGAAGGTGCTTAATTTTATTAACCGCTTCACTCACGGTTATCTCATGGCGACCTGTAATGATGACATCGGCTCCTTCCGCCGCGAGTGCTTCAGCAATTGCGTAGCCGATCCCGGAAGACGAGCCCGTGATGAGTGCTTTTTTTTCGTTGAGTTGCATGTCCATAAATACACACCCTCTTAACAAGTAGATAGGGGTTTATCGTACACTAGCGCAATCTGGTCAGTATTAGTTCATGGAGATCGAACACGCGCTTCAGTGACTATGATGTATAAAAAACTAACCGATGGTCTAAATCCTATTTAAAGGTAAGTGAATGAGTGAGAGTATTTTTGTTACGGCGAGCACCTCGTTTGAAGCTGCTTGTCAAATTGATGTTTTTGACCAAGCGCATCGAGCGCATCGTCTACATGGTCACAGCTATCAAGTAACTGTCAGAGCAACTGTTGATCAATCTAAACCATTAGGTGGCGAGGAGTTAACAGTGGCTTGCGAAGACCTTTTTCGTGTATGTAAGCCGTTAGATTTTAGTTATTTAAATGATGTTGTTGAGATACCCACCGATGAGAATATTGCAAGGTATGTCTGGAGAAATCTCAAAATCTCAGACATAAACTCAATAGGTTTGAGAAGTCAGTCAAACGAGGGTGTTCATCTTGATGGTCAGGGTTTTGCGCATGTGTGGAGGAAGTTTCGATTTGAGGCAGCGCATCAGTTACCTAAGGTGCCTAAGGGGCATAAATGCGGACGAATGCATGGGCACGGGTTCGAGGTCATTCTGCATACGCTGACCAACCTCGATAACTCATCTCATGGGGTTGATTATGATGAGATAGACGCAGCTTGGACTGAGCTATACGATACGCTTAATCACAACTGTTTGAACGATATTCAAGGTCTCGAAAACCCCACCAGCGAGATGATTTCATTTTGGCTTTGGAGCCGATTGAAACGAAAGTTACCGCATCTGAGTTGGGTCACTGTTTATGAAACCGCAAGTAGTGGCGCCCATTACAACGGCACTGATTTTAGGATCTGGAAAGATTTTTCGATTGATAGTGCGATCCGACGTAAGCGTGTCGCTCAATCTGATGCTCGCAGTCGCATCCATGGGCACACGTATTTATGTCGCCTTCATTTAACGGCACCTCTTGATCAAGTGCTCGGATGGACAATAGATTATGGCGATGTGAAAGAGAAATTTAAACCGATTTTCGATAAACTGGACCACCAACCGCTATACGAGATTGCTGAATTGTCCGATAACGACCCACTAAGTATCGCGCGTTGGATTAAAACAAATAGCAGCTTAAGTTTGCCGGAACTTGAGCGAGTTGACTTATACGAGACGAGGGGCTGCGGCGTCACGGTTGATTGGGGAAACTTGGGGCCAGCGCTGCCCATATAACATTATGTACTCAGTTAAAGAAATTTTTTATACCTTGCAAGGGGAGGGCGCGCAAAGCGGAAGAGCGGCAGTGTTCTGCCGATTCTCTGGTTGCAACTTATGGTCTGGTCGGGAGGAAGATCGCCTTTCAGCAGATTGCCAGTTTTGTGACACCGATTTTGTGGGGACCGATGGTTCTAACGGTGGAAAATATGAGTCTCCCTCTTCGCTAGCAGAAGCAGTAGAGGAGCAGTGGCTATCTTATGATCTTGCCCGAAGGTATGTGGTGTGCACGGGGGGTGAACCATTGCTTCAACTAGACAGTGATCTGATAGCTGAGTTTCATAAGCGTGGGTTTGACGTTGCTATTGAAACGAATGGTACGATCGACGTCCCAAAGGGTGTTGATTGGGTTTGTGTCAGCCCAAAAAGTCATGTAGCGGTTCGCGTTCGTCAGGGCGATGAGTTGAAGCTCGTTTATCCCCAAAACGGCGTTAATCCATCAAAATATCTATCATGGGAGTTTGATCATTTCTTTATACAACCTAAAGATGGTCTGGATGTTGACCTGAATACAGAGCTGTCTATCAAGTTTTGCAAAGAAAATCCCCGCTGGCGACTTGGTCTCCAAACCCATAAGGTGATTGGTGTAGAGTAAGGTTATTATTTAAGAGTTATACATTAAAGATGAAAAATTTTAGTAAATTGTTGGTATTTATCGGCCTTTCATTCGTATTATCGGCTAACGCTTTTGCAGATGTTGCAGAGGAAATGTTTGATCGTGGTTACAAAGCTTTTGTGGAGAAAGATTATTCTGGAGCTGAAAAGCATTGGAAGCGTTCAGGTGACTTGGGTCATGTGAGGTCTCAAAATGGTCTTGGTATCATGTACCGTGATGGTGATCTCGGTGGAGTCTACCCGGAGAAGGCTGCAGACTGGTTTGTAATGGCTGCCAATAGTGGTTATGCATACGCTATGTTCAATCTAGGGATGCTCCACAAAAACGGTAGCCTTCGCGATGCTGATGATGTTTCGGCTTATCGGTGGTTGCTTTTAGCGAGTACTATTAACTTCGATGAAAATGCTAAATTCCAAGCAAATTTGTTGAGCCAACGTATGGATAAAAAGTCGCTATTGGTGGCGCGTAATGAGGCACAAGTTTGGATAAATGAGTTTTTTTATGGGCTACAAAATCAGTGATGTAGGAACAAACTATTAGGAGTGATTAATGGATCTCGGAATAAAAGGACGAACCGCAATTGTGTGCGCATCTAGTCGAGGGTTGGGTAAGGCGTGTGCGATCGCATTAGCTGAGGCTGGTGTGTCTTTGGTGCTAAACGGTAGAGACCAAAGTGCTCTTGAATCCACCGCTAACGAAATTGTAAAGAAAACTGGCGTAGGTGTGATTCCTGTTATTGCGGACATTAGTTCTCAAGAAGGGCAAGCAAAAGTTTTAGAGGCGTGCGCGACTCCGGATATTTTAGTGAACAATAATGGCGGTCCACCGTTCAAAGATTTTCGTGAGCTTGATCGGGATGCAATGCTTGATGGCGTGACTATGAATATGGTTACACCGATTGAGCTGATTCAAAAAGTTGTTGACCACATGATTTCTCAGCAATTTGGTCGCATTATCAATATCACCTCTATGAGCGTGAAAATGCCAGTTCCAGGTTTGGATCTTTCTAGCGGAGCCAGAGCTGGTCTGACTGCTTTTTTGGCAGGTGTTTCTAGAACAATTGCTGACCAAAACGTCACCGTTAATAATATTCTCCCTGGTTTTTTTGATACTGACCGATTGAGAGGTGGTTTAGAGTCATGGGCAAAAAACAACGGCGCCGAGGTCGAGCAGGTTGCCAAGGACCGGATGTCACAAATTCCAGCTAAGCGTTTTGGAGTTCCTGACGAATTCGGTCAAACATGCGCTTTTTTATGCAGCGCTCATGCGGGATACATTACAGGTCAGAGCTTGCTAATTGACGGAGGGGTCTACAACAGCGCCTTCTAGTCAGGCGTTGGTGCTAAATCCATTATGGTCCCTCCAGAATGATCCTGGAGGCTTCTTGTGAAACGTATTCCTTTCTAAATTCTTCAAATGGCTTTTGAGGAGTCGCTTCGATTTCACTCTGTCTTCTTATCGATGCAATTGCGTTATTTGTGAGTTCAGTGAGCCTATTTTCAGATAAATCATGCGTTTTTAGGTTGTTTGTATATTGCGAAGATAGATTCATAATAAAATCAAAATAAGAGCCGTTATGATTGTCTAAGTCATTTAATATCCTCGCGGAGGGTGTTTCTTCAGGGTTGCTTAGTTTCCTGAAAGCGCTCTCGATGGCTTGAGTATGTATTTTTGTGCCGTTGGCGGTATCCAACTTTAGTGCTAAGGGTTCACACGCTTTAATAATGTCTTCTCCCCATGACTTTACAGATACATAATTGTTATTGCGGGTGAGCTTAAGCGCCGGATCTCTACCTCTTTCCGCAGTGAGGTACTGATTTTCACTATCAGATCGATTTTCCTCTGGCGAATCCTCGGAGCTCTTTGAGGTAAGGCAAAAGAGCAAGAAGGTATCAAGAAATGCTATGGTTTCTCTACTAATTCCAATATCTTCATAGGGGTCAAGGTCAACACAGCGAACTTCGACATACTCGACTCCTCTTCGGTTTAAAGCGAGCAAAGGGCGTTCGCCCGACTGAATAGGCTGCTTAGGACGTATACTTCCGTAGAATTCATTCTCAATTTGTAAAAGTGCATCTGAAAGTTGTACGTGTTGTTTGTTGTTGGTTAAGCCGATTGCAGCATAGGGTGGATAAGGTTGTGTGAGTGCATCGTATAACGAACGAGCATAACTAGAGAGGCTGTTGTAGCTTACGTTTATTGCGGATTGAGCGTCGCTTTGATAGCCCAGAGGTCCCATACGAAGAGAAGTCGCATAGGGCAAATAGCGAGTTCCCTTAGCTAAATTTTTTAAATGATGGACGCGTCCTTCAACAAAACAGTCACACACTGCCGGAGAGGCCCCAAACAGATAAAGCAGTAACCAGGCATGCCGCCGGAAATTACGAATGAGCGAGAAGTAATGTTCATTTTTAATTGTAATAAGTTCATTGCGGTCTTGCGGCTGTCCAAAAATTCGTGACCAGGTATCGTTAGCCAGTGAGAAATTGTAATGTATTCCAGAAATGGTTTGCATCTTTGAGCCATACCGAACTGCTAAACCATTCCTATAAACCGTTTTGGCCGTTGCAATATTCGAGTTGCCGAACTGTGCAATTGGAATTTGATCATCTTGGGGAAGCATGCAGGGCATACTTGAGCACCAAAGGTGTTCGTGCGAAATATTACGACTGACAAACTGGTGGATTTCTCTCAGCTGTCTGAGGCAGGTATCGACTTGTTCATGTGTATCGGTAATTAACTCGAGCTGGGATTCGCTAAAGTCCGTCGTGATGTTTGTATGTGTGAGTGCTGAACCCAAATTAACCGGGTGGGGTTGTTGGCTGAGCTGACCTGAAATGGAGACACGTAAACTTTCTTTCTCGATTCCTCTCTTCAAAGTACTGAGATCCTTGATGGAGAGGCGGTCTAGTTCTAAGTTGCTCATAGGGCTTTTTATATTATATTTTAGGTTTAGTTGCGTTTAAACTCGATGTCAGTCCTTTGACATATGATATCTTGTCTTGCATCTTAATTCTTGCTCGGTATTGCAGCTTTATACCCAGTCTTGCGTGAATTCAGTCAACCTTAATTTGTGCATATGCCCTCTGATTTTGAAAATTCCAAACCGAGTAATCTATTGGTTTTGTTCTGCATCTTTTCCGTAATCACCTTACAGGGCTTTGGTGGAGTTATATCGGTGATGCAGCGTGATCTGGTTGATCGGCGAGGGTGGTTTTCGCAGCCAGAGTTTTTGGACATGATTTCATTGGCTCAAGTGCTACCTGGACCCAATGTGTGCAATCTGGCGATGATGGTCGGCGATCGATTTTTTGGCTTGAGGGGAGCTCTATCGGCGTTACTAGGAATGCTGCTCTTGCCAATGGTCATAATTTTATCTCTTTTGGGAAGCTATACGTTTATCGCCTCTGACACGAGCGCGGCGGGTGCTATTAAAGGAATGTCCCTTGTCGCAGTTGGCATGACTTTGGGAACGGCGTTACGATTATTTTCTGGAATAAATACCGAGGTCATGGGCCGAGTGTCGCCATTGCTGATTATTCTTCTTGTTTTTTTCATGGTTGGTTATTTGCGTGTCTCAGTTGTATGGGCACTGTTGTTCGTTGGCACGGGATCTTTTTGGTGGGCGCGTCGATCGCTCAAACTACAAAAAAACAGTGGTTGACTCTTGAGTTTTTCTGATTGGGTAGTGTTATTAAGTCAGTTTGGCTTCCTCTCCTTTTTAGCGGTTGGTGGAGTTATGGCTATCGCTCCTGATATGTATAGGGTGGTTGTTGAAGATTTTTCTGTGGTGTCGAATGACGAGTTTTTGGCGGCGATTACCTTAGGTAAACTATCGCCAGGTCCGAATGCTCTGTTTGTTGCTATTCTGGGTTATCAAATCGCTGGCCTGCTCGGGGCACTGTTGGTTGTATTCACGATGATTGCTCCGACTGCGATAGTTGCATTTCTTTCTATAAGATGGCGGGAAAAAAATAAACATCGCTTATCAGTCCAGTCATTTTCTATCGCTTCGGCTCCGGTTGTGGTGGGTTTATTGTGTTCAACAGGGTTTATTCTGATGAATAGTTTTTCGCAGGTCTCTGAGCTCATTTGCATGTTGGTAGTAGCTTTCTTGGTCTGGAAAACACGATTACCCTTAATGGTGTTGATGGCGATTGG
>ERZ1047472.549-NODE-549-length-33164-cov-6.219729_pt1 | contig 33164 bp, 44 predicted proteins | sample MGYA00383095_ERZ1047472 | MGnify/ENA primary metagenome ERZ1047472 (study PRJEB29581, sample SAMEA5548365) | metagenome | biome: marine; feature: coastal; material: water | depth 1 m | study: Short-term variability in the microbial, nano- and picoplankton dynamics... | reverse complement strand
GACTCGGTAATAAAACTTTTAAATCTGACTGTCATTTCTTAACCTTAAATTTTGTTGTCGTACTACACTAAATTGTGCCATACTAATCTCTCTTATTTAAAAATGTTTTTAAAATGAGCTGTTGCCATAGCCTGAAACTGTGGTTCGGCAGAGTAGCTGCCTTTGTACCGGACTTCAATGTCAAGTATGGGTTTACCATCAGACACGATTGATATGAATACTTTCGCAGCACCCGCACCTTTCTCCCAAGCACCAAGTTTACCAACCGTGCGTTTCACTTCTAAGTTACTACTGTACAAATCTTGGAGACTTGTTATAATATTAGATAGTTCTTGTCCATCTGCTGTTTCAACTTCAACCTGTTTGCGAACGAATCTTCCTATACCTGTAAGAAGAGTGAACTGGAATTCAGATGCTTTAAGTGTGTCCCCTAACTCAGTTCGAAAAACAAGAGATAAGAACTTTTCAACGAAATCCTTATCATGTGACTTGATTACGGACTCGACCTTCTTGAAGAAGATGTTTGTTGGTTTCTTTAATTCCTGTCCCCAAACTGTGACGGGTATCTTATTAATAGTAGTTGCATACTCACGTGGTTTCATTGCACGGATAGCGGTTCTACTAAGTCCCAGTTTTTTCATCAGAACTTTCTCGAAGAATAATTTCTTGGCGGTATCAATCAATGCGATATCACCACCCACAATGTCACGAAGGATGGACTGTTTACCCGTAATGGGTTTGTTAATTAGTGTTGGGTCTGGAGATTTACTGGACGCTTTCTTTTTCAGAGAGTAACCAAAGAACTTACCCGACGCATCTTTTACTACAATGTCCGAAGAGTTATAGTCTTTAATACGTCCCAACTTAGGATTGAACTGTTCGATGTCCTTGTGCCAACCCTTACCTGTCCAGTAGACCTTAGTTGGATTATTAACTTCTTTCAGGATATAGTTTGCCGCAGAGATAGCGGTAGCGAGGTCGTTGAAGTTTCCACTGAAGTGGTCTAAGAAATCGGGCCTACGGTCAGAACCATCAATTTTTGAGTATATCTTTTTAGCATCTTCGATGAGTTGGACCGCATCTGATTCTGATAAAGTATTTCCTTTATATTTCATCATCACAAGACAGGCAGTCATCATTTCTTGAACTTCGGGTGGCACCTTCTTACCACCCTCACCGATAGAACCATCACCAAACATAGAAGATGCGAAAGGAATATTTAAACCGTTGTCCTTTATATAAGACTGGATGTCTTTAGACTGATCTGTGAACGATCTCTTAATCTTATACTTGGGAGACGCACCACTATTAGAGACCATCACGATATCCTCAGAGTTATCATCTCCCTGAAGATATGTAATCAACTTTTGAATATCAGAATCGTCAGATGAGGTTATCCCCACATTAAATGCCGCTTCAGATACAAATGATTTAAAATTAATCATATCAACTTCCTATTAATTGATACAGTTAGTATATTATGATACTATTTATAAGATATAAGATAAACAGGCTCTATGAAATTAAGTTTTTTATCATCAACCATTCCGTGATCAGAGTCCTTCACACCAGATGGTCTCCTACTCATTTTCATACCATATATTCTAGGGATAGAATAACGGTCGAGCATGTCATCTTCCAACCTGTGTCTTTTACCTTTGACTACAGGGTCAACTATGTTGACGAGGACATTATCACAAAATTTCAATAGGTTGTCAAGTACTGGGAAGTAAAAAGAATCTCTCCACATCTCATACTCACCATATCTTTTCCAAGACTGGTTGTCTTCACCGTCTTGCCCTTCGGCATATCGTTCTATCCCGAAGTACGGTGGAGAAGTGAACATTAAGTCATATCGATCTTCTACAATATTAACCCAATCCATGTCTTCTGCTGGAAGGTTATATATTCTGACACGTTTGGTGCCACGCACCTCAAACCATGTACCGTGATCCTCAAATGCCACGTCGACAGGAAACAAAGGTGTTTGCAAAAGATCTTCGTATGCAAGGCATTGTTTCTTGTAAATCTCATATGACTGTGGATTAGGATCACAACCCAAGAAATCTTCGGTGCATGTTGAAGTATAGAATCCTGCTAGACGATCACCCCAACCGCAAGAAATATCAACAACTCTCTTTGCTCGGTGGTGCTCATATACAGTTTTAGCAACTAACGGTTTGAACTGAGTCGCAACATACCCACTCAATCTGAATGCGGCTCTATACTTGTCTTGATCGATGTCATCAAAACTGTCCCTGAAGGTTCTCCATATGTACATAATTAATGAACGGAAATCTTTGCTCATGGGGTCTTTCCATATCTCAGCATTAGATCTCTTAGAATGCCATCCACAAGTATATCTGTTATCACATTGAAAATGATTGCTAACATCATTCCAAGTATGACTCGCAGATATTACATGTTCAACATCAACTACTTCATCGAACTTATTTCGAATAGATTCTTTATCACAAGTGGTATCGACACACTTACTGGAGTTTAAATTTAACAGGCCATGAAACGAATTAGACATTTCCTGATAAGTCGGACGTTTGATGGGGATAGGTGGTTTGTTATTATGAATATAATCACGTATCGCAGGGAATATGATATCAAAACCTGGATGAATCTCACCTTCCGTAATGAATCTTTGCTTTACAGACTGCCATTCATCATAAGTAAATATCGGTATGTTAAATTCATTGTTCGCAGATTCTTTAATAACTTCGTGTATATTAGATTTGTTCGTCATTATATTTCCGAATAGTGTCTTTTAGTGGACGCACCCAGTTGTCACGATGTTCGATAAACACTTGTGGTTCATGGTTGTCGACAGAGATAATAGTCACAAGTTGGGTGATAGGCATACCCGTGCGTTCTTCCCACATAATAGAATATGCGGATTCTTGCATGAAGTAGTTCTTGACCCAATCAAGACGTTTAGGTTTCATCGAAGTCTTGTAGTCAATGATGGATAACTTACCATCGAAGACACCTACGCAATCCACACGACCAGCAACACCCAAATGGGTGGAATACAGTGGTGCTTCTTGAGCATGAACGACAGTCAAACGTTCGTCAAGGATTGGTTTGATTTTCAGGAATGAATCTATTAGATCTGGGGTACGTGTGGTCAATGTCTGTTCACCAGTGTCGATATTCATCGCCATGTACTTGTCATAGTCTGGATCATTGTTGACATACTGTTCACAGATTTCGTGAACCGCAGTACCACGTGTAGATGCACGATAAGAGATACGATTTGCTTCTTTCTCACCTACCCGTGCTCTCCATTTTGCAATGGAATCACGAGACAGTATAGAGAGTACAGTAGTGATAGAAGGTAAGGTAATACCTTCGGGAGTTTCATATTGACGACCAAATTCCGTAGTAACGGCAGTCATCTCATTTAATTCTACAGGGACATGTTTAAACATAATATAACCTAATCAATTTAATACTAGCATTATAAACTATTACGGTGATTATGTCAATACTTATAGATGACTTATTTGCGTTTATTGGTCATATAAGAATCCCCACAAGTACAGGGCTCTATAGGGTACTTTTATGTGTTGGTGAACCGTAACTGACTGCTTGGCATTTTCACATGCACGTTCTGAGAGATCGCAGTTTTCAAGTTAGTGCGCGATGGTTGGCGCATTGTTCATCTCGTAGTACCGAGCCCCATACTGTGTGGGGAAACTGGTGGAGTTAGAGGGAATCGAACCCACGACCTTCTGGATGCAAACCAGACGCTCTCCCTACTGAGCTATAACCCCCTAAGTCTTACTTTTCATTATCTATATATCTATCTAATTTTGTTGTTTAACCCACTCTAGTTCTTGAATGATTCTTCTGTACCAGTTAGAGTCTTCTTCTGAATTGTTGGGATTATCCCTTTCTAAAGTCAACTGTTCTATACGCACATCTATATAGTGCGACTGTTTAGATGACTTACGTTTTGCTCTATCTATAAATGCTTTTTTTGCGAGGGTCATTACTTCTATATTATTGCTCATTGTTCACATCCTAATTCTCTACGTGAGTCTTCATCATTGTTAGTTACACAGAGACCACTGGGCAACTCTGTAGGAACATATCTCATCAAATCTGGGTCATATAAACTATTCTCTAAGAATGCTACCAGATTAGTTATCTCTTCCTCCGACAAGTCTAGAGGGGTGAATCTATAGTCTATATCTGTAATTTCCACATCTGGGTGTTGAGGAACTGCCGCAACCTTGTATCGTACAACTTCTTCAACACTAGTGAATGATGCACCGTGTCCAAACACTTCTGTATCTGTGAGATTGTATAGAGGTGGTACTTTAAATGCATACTTCTCCATATCGTCCCCAGTGAATCCGGCACGTCCTTCTCTAACACTTTCACCGACTTCACCGATAATATCGTCCCACATGTCTAGGTCGTGGAATCCAAGTGTCATGAATACTTCACTTGCAAGAGAACCGACGGGTGATGAAAGAGCAGGACCGTTGTGACATCCTGCACAGTTACCTTTACCGAAGAACACTTTCGCACCTTCGACCTCTTCTAGTGTCAATGCATCCTCATCACCTCGTAAGAAGTCTTGAAACGGTGCTTGGTTTGCGAGAATGGTTCTCTCGTATGCGGCAATCGCAAAGGCAGCTGCCTCTAACATATCGTGCGGTTGGGATGTCCCATATGCCGCTTCGAACATCATCTGGTACTTCTCATTACTAGTAAGTATAGAGTTTTCTTCATCAACTCCCATACGGTGCACACCTAGACCCGCAACTGCCTGTGTTTCTAGACCAGCAAGACTGCGCAAGTTTGCTTCCTTTGGAGTGCCTTCTGTGAAGTGTCGTTCAGGGTCAATACCTATGTTTACAATACCACCGATGACATTACCGAACTGACCGTTCCATAACATGACTTCTTGGTATGCAGTATTCAGTACCGTAGGAGATGTGAGAGGCTGTACGTCAACTGTAGAAGGATCAACACCAGCGGCAACCGTGCGATGGTCAAATCCTACACCGCCTTCACCAATACCTTGACGAATACCAGACTTGAAACCATTCTGTCCGTTGTGACAAGATGCACATGACCACGTATTATCCATATCTGTCTGGTCGTTTTCAGAAGATGTCATACCCGTTTCGTGATAGAGGAACTTACCCAACTCTACTTTCTCAGCAGTAACTGGGTTGCTTGGGTCTTGGGGGATGTTTAGAAAGTCGTCACTCTCAGGTAGGATGTACCCTTCATAAGAACCTGTCGGTGATGTAGTACTCATCATATCTTTTAGTTCACCAACAGCAATCTCAAGTGCGGATAGAGTAGGTGGTGGTGCGACGGTCACGGGTTCTGGTGCGGATTCTGAACCACCAGAACCACAAGCAGTTAAAAATATAGACGATGACAATAACACAATTTTAGTATTCATAATATAAGTTTCTCATCAGTTAGTAATGGCGGAGAGTGTAGGATTCGAACCTACGGAACCTTGCGGTTCGTCTGATTTCAAGTCAGGTGCATTCGACCACTCTGCCAACTCTCCATTTACTACGTATGATACACTAATTAGTTGTGTCTGTCAACCCCCCCTTCCTAAATTAATTTGGTTGGGGTGGGAGGATTCGAACCACCGAAGCTCTTGCGTCAGATTTACAGTCTGATCCATTTGACCGCTCTGGAACCTCCCCGATGTTTAGTCGAGAATAATCTCCTCACGCTTTTTCTTAGCACCTTGACGGATACCAAGATGTACTTCAAGAGTTTCGATCTCTTGATCTTTGCGCTTCTGCCATTGCGCTTCTGTTCGGGCAACACCTTTCTTGTTGACCTTATCAAAGAACTTCGACTCAGTGAGTCGTTCTAGTGCACCTTCTCGTAGGCGTCTTGTTACTGCTTTACCTCTCATAAACACTCCTAGTTTCTATATAGTGTGGCGGACTGGACGAGACTCGAACTCGCGACCTCCGGCGTGACAGGCCGGCATTCTAACCAACTGAACTACCAGTCCATATTCTTTTCAAGTATGTGTGTTCTTCGTCCGATGATTCCAAGACAAAAATGTCACCTTCTTTAAATGGAGACGTGGATAAATCTATTCCTCGCTCTTCATCTTTGTTCAACAACTTAATACCGTTGTTATCTTCTTCGGACCTGTATCCTAAGTAAAACACTGGACTCACGAGTTTTCCAAATCATGAGTATATAGTCCCAATAAAGCATAATGCAATACTTTCAAAAGATCTTTTCGGTGATCATCTATATCACCCTTGTTACCATAACGTGCATTGTACTTGTCTACGTTACCAAGAAAGAATCCCATACCACGACCACGATCAATGATAACCTCGCTAGACTGAATACCGGATGTGCAATAGTGAGCATCATACGTAGAGTCAATGTATTCCTTAAACTCTTGAATCAAATTACCTTCATTGAACTTGTAGTCGACTACTCCGATCTCTCCTACTTCTTGCATCGACACACCATTCGTGTATCGCTCAAACTCTACAGTTTCATTAGTATAAGGTGGAGTGTGTGCATAAATCGTTTTACTCATAAAAATTCCCTCAAAAGTGCTGATCCCAGCATTACCATCATAACTGCGTTAAGTATAATCAGTGCACGGTCTTCCCACATCACTGATACCCACGCCCAAAGTCCTGTACCAACTACCCCCACTGCTAAGTCCCAAAATCTATACTCTGGTCCTGCCTGTCGAAACATAACAGATATAATGATGCAGACAGTTGCTGCCCACTTCACATACCAATCAAGATTGTCGGGGTACCACTTAGTATCAGGTTTCATAATATATCCATTTCATTTATTGGTGCGAGTGAGAGGACTTGAACCTCCACTGATTTCTCAACAAGAACCTAAATCTTGCGCGTCTACCAATTTCGCCACACTCGCATATTGGCTCCGAAGGTTGGGGTCGAACCAACGACCAATTGATTAACAGTCAACTGCTCTACCACTGAGCTACTTCGGAATTACTTATTAAGACACTATTATACTACAGACGACTTGACCTGTCAAGAGGCACTGTGTTCTAATATGTCCTGATTTGAAAAACCACGTTTCACTAGTTCATTGCGAAATTTAACTTTTACTTTTGGGGTTCTGCACTTTTCGAACTCTTCCCATAAAGATGGGGTGCTAAGAGCATGAATATAAAATCTTTGGGTTGTAACCTTTCCTGTCTTACGGTCTTTAGTTTCACTATCTTCTTTGTACTTAATTGGCATAATGTAATTTCCTAATTAAAATTGGCATCCCGTAGGGGAGTCGAACCCCTGTTACCGCCGTGAAAGGGCGGTGTCCTAGGCCTCTAGACGAACGGGACATTAATAAATTTTCTCTACTAAGATTGTGACTTCACCGATTGCACTAGAAACTGTGATTGCCCAATCAAACGCATCAACATAAACCTGATCATACTGATAATCTTTGGTAACTTCATGAACTGCTCTTTCAATCGCATCATCTGCATCACCATATACACATATAAGTCCACCTGTGTGATCGTACAGTATATATGCATTATTTACATCTGCGTCTTCTGTGAACAGCCCTGATGTAAGAGATTCGTATTCGACTGGCATCTTTAGTCCTCTTTATAAAAGATATGGTCACCTATTCTACCTACTAGTCGCATCCTTTCATGAGAACTCCACGAAGGATTTACATAATTGGCGTGATAATGAGTAGACCCCTCTGTTATACCATTGTACTTACGGAAAAAAATCATATCTCTTGCTATATCTTTTGCACGTAACCACGAGTATGTTTCTAACGGTTCATCTGCGAGACCATCACAATACCAACTGAACTGACACATGTTCTTTCTTGGTATCTCTAATCCCCTATCAAGTCCCCATTGACTCAGTACTGCTTGTTTAACTACTCCACAGATAGTCGATGGGTAACGTCGGTCACGTACACGGTTGATAGTAACATCCGCAACTGCGTACTGACCAGCAAGACTTTCACTTCTTGCCTCATGATATATATTCAAAGCCAAACACTCAACTTCGTCGTTATCTTGCATCTTCGGTGTTTCTGCATGTGCAAGTGTAATATAACCTATAAAACCAAGCATAGACATTGCGATTGATAAACGCACCATAAAGTTCTCCTAGAGATTAAAGAGCTATTGTACAGGTATTTTGGGGGAATGTCAAACAGTTTTTCGTAAAAGTTTTAAAAGTTTATCTAATTTCTTTTGTTGTTTGGGGGTGGGGGTGTCTCCTACCTTGGATAGTAGGAGAGCATATTCTTTGGCAAGATTTGACTGATAGTTCATTATAGTTCCTCAAAGTTGTTGAACCATTATACTATAATGCACTATCCTTGTCAATAACTACTTCTTGAGTTTTTCGGAATTAATCCACTTCTTGGCCTTAGCATTATCTACAGGTGCCTGAGTGAATTTGGTTGCGTCACGATACGCACGTAAGGTCTCTGTTTTGTAATCCTTTCCTTCAGAGTTATCCACAACTAGGAAGTTCTTCTTACCGAACATTGTCTGGAACTTACCGATATTGCGTTGTACCAGTTTCCAGTACTTGGTAGCTTCTTTTGCACCAATAGTACGTTCACGTTCTGCGTCACGTTTGACAGCAGTTTCTACATCGGTGTTTACGAAAATCATTGCGACATCGTAACCTAGTTTCTTGAGTTCTTGTGCTTGTTTGGCAATCTTCTCTGGGTCTTTACCAGTACCATCGATAACCAAACCCAGACGACCCTTGATATACATCGTCTGTTTTACCCCAGTAAGGTTCTTTGCCTTACCACGGAGTTCTTGACCTTTCACAGAGAAGATATTATCAGGACTCATTTCCATGCCTGCCTTCTTCATGGCATTTTCGAAGGCGTCATCGGAGTTAACAACTTTATAGCCCATAGAGGTCAGACCCGTCTTACCGACAATGAATGACTTACCAGAACCGGGCCCACCTGCAAGGAAGATTGCTTTGAAGATTGCTGGATCGTTGACACCTTCATTTAGAAAGGTCTTGAAAGTTTTCATTCTACTTTTCCCAAATCTCTAGGGATGCTTCAATAAGGTCTGCCTTCTTAGTTGGCATACGACCTTTTGACTCACCTAATTTATTTTTGTTCTCTTTAACGTAACTCTTTAATTCGGGAACAGTCATTTTAGCAAAGGTCTTTCTTTGATCATTAAGTGATGGTCCACTTACTGGTGGAGTCGTTACTCCTCCTCCAGATTTGTCTTCATCTTTCTCATTTTTTATTACTATCCAAACTACCAGTAGAGTAAATAGTATTCCTGCAAATGCATATTCCATATTATTCTCCAAATATAAGTTGTGACTATAGTTTATTTATACATCTTCATGACTTAACTTTAAGAAAGTCTCATACAAAAAATCTGCAAAGACCACTTGTGTTTTCTCACCTGGATGCCCAAACTCTTTCATATCATCATATTCTTTGCATATAGTATACATGTCCTTACCTTTACCCAGACCAACACGACTTGTATTTTTCAATGTGTCTATAGAGTTTATCAACCATTTTTTGTAATGTGGGGTAGCATCTATATGTAAACTCTTATCTTTAATTTTCGCAGAAGCGTCATCTGGACATTGGTCTCTCAATATAGACATGATATTAGTCCAATTCCTTGAATGGAATACCCCTTGAATTAATTGTATCCCTGCCGCATCACATATAACCTCAAGTGCCTTCATCTTACTAATAGTATGCATGATATCTGTTCTAGAGTCATATGCGTTCTGATACATATGTTCATATGCAATTCTTTTACTTTTATCGAATATAATTTCAGTACGTAATTGAGAAAACTGCGTGACATCATCTTGTCGACCAATCTTAACCTCACGAGCATCCGGCATATGTTCGACAACTTCATTCCGTTGCCACGCAGACCACAATACCACCAAGTGAGTCACTCTATCTTTATAAGGGTGAGAATGCAAGAAATCAGTGACCTCACGAAAGATTTTGTCATTACCAGCACCACAGAAACCACGATTCGAATACTCAATACCAAGTTTATCTGCAAGTAAATGTGTAAATGTGAGAGGCCAATGAGTAGGAGGTTTCGTATCAAATCCTTCTAATTCATCTCCCCATACAAAACTACAACCGGCAGTTACCAACATTACTTAAACAACTCCTCGTATAAATCGTAAACTTCGTTAGACTCTGTTCGAGCCTCTTCCAAATTTCTCTTATGAAATATGTTAGCAATTTTACGGAAGTGTTTCTTTTCAACACCGTACTTCTCGTTGGTTTGATCAACGATGTCTTTCATTAACTCTTTCTCTGCGTCAATACGCAACATGCTATCTGACATCTCTCTTACTGCCGCAGCGACCTTTTCTTTATCCGGACCTATCATATTAATTTTACTCCACTTGTTGCTTCTGTCCACGCATCTGAAAATGCAGTATTAGTTTTAGTGCATAGCACGTATTGTTGAAAAGAAACTTTATCTGGATTTTCTTCACTAGTCATACATACACCACGGGCAAAACCAATTCCTTGGTCACCATTGATCAACATACGAGGATCGTTAAGGGTCACGGTACCGTTACTGTTAAGACCGTCTAGACGACCGACATATTCACCACTCACTGTGACGACTGTCACAATATCATTATTTTTCATTCTTCACTCTCAATTTCATCAATTAACATATCACGCATTTGTTGTGCTTGCGCATCTTCGGGGTTGTTCACACTACCATTATTAACGAACTTGTATGCTAGTGTGATGCGTTGACATCCTGCATACGCAGCGTGCCAACAGTGTAAATCTTCTTCTTCTCTCGCACCAAAGTAATAGTGTCGGCATTGCCATCCAGCCACATCTTGGATACGAACTATCTTGTCATTCTTCTTATCGTAGTACTCAAAGAACCCATCTCCGGTCTCTGACCACGTGAATAAGACTTGATATGCGTTGGCATCATAGTTAGTATGCCATCCAACAAAGCCACCTTGAGGGTAATAAGATAACAATGCAGAGGTGTGTGCACCAAGTTCTGAAGCAAAGTCATACTTTACCTTCTGCATAAAGTCTCCCCAGAGTTCTTTATCTCCACGAACCATTTTAGCAATAGGTTGCGCAAAGTATCTGTCTGGTGCACCTACTAACTCAGGATATCTAGACAAACAGTCATCAAGATAGTCACGAGAAGTGTAGTACTCTCCTTTATGGATATCATCATACTCATGATACGTCCAGTACTTCTCATCGTTATAAGAAGGTTTTGATAACATCTCATCAGAGAAACTGTTAAGAGTCTCTAACAACTCTTTATTACGAATAACTACCTCAGTCATTACTAGATATCATCTCCATCCATAAATCTTTCATTTGCTCTCTTCAAATCATCTTCAGTGCAAGCACCCATTTCTATTAAATACGAAACTGCTGCATTAATTCCTTCTTGTCTTCCCATCTTCTTACCGACAACAGTAGCAATGAACATTAGTGCCATAGTAAAAAGTGTCTGCGATACCGGATCCATAGTAATTCCCTAAAAAGTAAAGTTTTCGAATTTCTCTGAGTCAATTCTCTGACCAGAGTTTGAGTTATCAAAGGCTGGACCATTATCTACTTCTTTATTTAGGGGGGAATCGTTTTGATCTACATCAAATAACCGCATTTTACTTCTGTCAATACCAACAACAAATCTCTGATTTGAACTTGGGTCGTTATATCGATTCTTCAATTGTTTTATTAATATCTGTCCATTTGCATTCAGTTCATCATTACTGATTAATGCGAACATCAGGTCTGCGGTGGCAGGAAGACCGAAGGATTCTGAAGTGTCCTCAAGTCCCACGTCGTCATTACTATAACCAGAACGAGTAGTCTGGGTCGCAGATACTACCGGAACATCAAACTCAACAGCAAGTCCACGCAGTTCCTCTGCGATAGATTTTATGTATGTATAGGAGTTAATAGCACCACCCATAGACTTCATCCTAGACGACGCACAGATGTTCAGGTAATCAATAAAGATGATGTCCGGTAGGAACTTCTTCTTCAGTTTCAACTCGTTTAGAAGTGCACGGAAGTGACTAGCATGTGCCTGACCTGTAGGGTATTCTTTGATAATCAGTTTACCATTAGTCTTATCTGCGATACCTTTGACACGATTTGAAAACATGTCCTTACTAAGATTTTCCAACTGGTCTATTGGTACGTTCAGTAGATTTGCATCGATCCGTTCTGCGATCCGTTCTTCGGCCATCTCCATAGTAATATACAAAACGTTCTTGCTCTGACTGAGTGCCGCAGCCGCAGCGTGACACATAAACAGAGACTTACCGACACCCGTACCTGCGAGAGCAATATTAAGTGTCTTGTTAGGCAAACCACCTTTGGTGATACGGTTGAGGTAGTCTAGGTCAAACGGTAAACGTTCTTCATCCATGTGGTAGAAGTCCCATCGTGCATCGATGTTCTCCAAGTAGTCGTGACCGATGTTAGTGTCAAATGACACAGACAGTGCCTTAGACAATACGTCGGGTATAGCATTCTTGGATAAATCTTGGTGCTTACCGTCGATGATAGAGATTGACTCCATCACTGCGTTGAATACCGCACGGTCTTGACACCACTTCTCAGTGCGTTCTACTAACCATGACAGATCTTCTTCGGCATACTTAAAGATGTCGGGGAGTATGTCCATTGTGTGACGATAGTGTTCGTCTGACATACGGTCCTCAGAATCAATCTCAATCTTGAGTGCTTCTTTAGAGGGAAGATTATTATACTTTGCGATGTATGCAGTGAACTCTTTGAAGATACTTTTGTAAGTACCCTCAAAGTATTCAGGAGCGAGGAAGGGGGCAACCTTCCTCATATACGAATCGTTAGTCAGTAGATTCCGTAGAATCGTCTGCTGTAGATTGATGTCCGTCATTTGAGTCCTTCTTCTGTAGTGATCCAGTTTCGATTGCTGCTTCTAGGATGTCTCCTAGTACTTCACCAACAAATCCTTGTAGGTTAATATTGTCAATATTATACACGGTTGGATCGTCTGTGTCAACCACATCGAAGTCGAAAGATATATTTTGTTCGTCACCATTAATACGAACATTATTATATCGGATAGTTACCTCGTTGTAGGGAGACCGTAGTAAATCAACGTTCCACCCCTCAATACCATCAATGACAACAGGCACTAACTTATAGTCCAAATTCTCGGAAGGTTTATCTAAATCTAATTCTTTCATGCTATGGCCTCCTCGACAATAGACTCAGGGTTTATCACACTCTTGTATCCTATCTGATAAGTCTGTTGAAGAAATGTGGAAAAGTCACTCGTTTCGAAAATAGGTGCCCAGAACTCATTGGACAAAGTATCCTTAGTACGGAACTTCTTATCTTCTGCTTCAGTACCATGACATCGAGAGTACCAACCATTACTTGGTTTGATAACATACCCACCAGCCAATGCGACCTCAAGGAGACCAGAGTTCTTCTCAACACCACCATCCCAAGATACTGAGATTGGAATCTTAGACTGCTCTTTCACAAATCGAGACTTCTCTACCTTGATAACAAAATCATAACCAGTAACTTCAGTACCAGTCTTGTTCTGTCTACGACCGATAATCCAGATGTTGTCGGCAGAGTAATAGATACCAGTACCACCACTTACTACATCTTTTGGAAACAGACCAATCTCTTTATAAGTGTGATTGATTGCAAGCATCGGAATGTTCTTCATCGCAAGGTATGGTGTTGACATACGGAACAGACCTTTCAGTGCCTTCGCACGAGACATGTCTGCGACACCCTTCTCGTTCAGTGCATCGTCAAGTTCTTTCTTAGACGCAAGGTTACCGATAGAGTCAATCACAATGATTACTTCGTCATCACGAGAGAGATTCTCTAATTGATTGATTAGGTCAAACTTTAGTTCTTCGACATTTGCAATAGGTGTGTGCAATACACGACTAGTGTCAATACCGAACTGTTCAAAGTAAGACTGTGGTGAACCAAACTCGGAATCATAAAACAACATGACCGCATCAGGTTTAGCATTAAGATACGCACCTGCCATGAGTAAGGCAAATGATGTCTTAAAGTGTTTGGATGGGCCTGCCAGAACCGTGAGGCCAGGTGCTATACCACCATCTACGGAACCAGACAACGCAACGTTCACCATAGGAACGTCAGTTGGGACCATATCTTTTTCAGTAAAGAATTTACTCGTCGATAGGGTCGATGTCTCCTTTATCTTCGAGTTCTTCTTTAGTTTGTCCATTATCGACATTTTTTCCTCCAAAATCTACAAATGTAATGTTATTAACTCTTTCACGTTCATCGAGGTCATATTGTACACGATAAGCACTATTAATGTCAAGTACTTTCTCCAATAAATCGAAACTAGTTGTAGTCCCGTCAGCAAACTCATGTGTTGAGAAGTCTAAGAATGCTCTCGTGTCTTTAGGTAGACATGCACCACCAAATCCTCGTTTGCCGTCAAAGCCAGGCACACGAGTATGTCCCATACCAACACGGTCGTCACTTCCCACAGCACGAACAATAGTGTTGAAGTTGCAACCGTATAGGTTAACTAGATCATATAACTGATTGAAGAATGTGATCTTAGTAGACAAGAATGAGTTGATTGAATACTTCACAAACGATGCCTCGTACGCAGTCATACGGTGATAGTCGTTAGACTCACATGCACCAAAGATTTCATACACGTCAATGAGTTCTTGTGAGGCCTGAGGCATACCACCAATGACGTGGAACTTAGCACCAACGAAGTCTGCCTTAGCATTCTTCTCAGTCAAGAACTCAGGGTTATAAACAAAACGATCAACTTGCTCTCTGTTCATTGCAGAGTACAGACGGTCAATTGATTCTGGAGTAATTGTTGATTTCACCACAACCAGTGCATCGGTATAGTGTAAGCACTTAATAACCGAATCTTCTACGATAGAAGAATCTACCGATCCATCATCATTGGATGGGGTGGGTGCACATATAAAGAAACACTTAGGATGACGGTCTGCCGGAAAATCCTTCAGAGTGTCAAGGTCAGTGTCATACTTTGGATCATAGTAATTAAAGTCTACGAGAGGATGCATAAACGCATACTCGACTGCTTGACCAACAAAACCATGACCGACAATACCTATTCGAAATCTTGAGATCTCTCCTTCTGGTGTTGTTCTAGACATTATTTAATCCCATTATAAGTTTTATACCATTCGTAAAATCTTTCAACACCTTCTGCGATACTGACTTTTGGATCATATCCCAATTCTTGCAACTTAGAAGTATTAGACCAAGTTTCCAATGTATCTGCCGGATGTTTAGGTGCGAGGTTTTTGATTGCATCCTTGTTTGTGTTTTTCTCAATCTCACCAATAAAGTCCATCAATGCGACTTGTTCACCACGACCAATATTAAATATCTCACCAGACTCAATGTCGGTGTTATCCAAGACGATTTCAATACCATCTAGAATATCTTCCACAAACGTGAAGTCACGTTTCATATCACCGTAGTTATATACAGTAATCTCTTCATCCGCAAGTATATTCTTAGTGAAGTCAAATAATGCCATATCTGGACGACCCCAAGGACCATATACTGTAAAGAACCGAAGTCCGACAGTATCAAGACCAGAAGATTGGAACTGACATTCATTTGCCCACTTGGTATAACCGTAAGCATTTAACTGTTTACCAGACTCCTGACCTTCAGTCCAAGGTGTCGGAGATCCTGCATACACACATGAGGTAGACGCATAAACGACACGAGTCTCCGGTAGATGTTCCTTACAGATATCAATAAGGTTTTGTGTGGCATCTATGTTATTCTGGTGATACGACTTCTCCTTTCCCATAGAATCACGAACACCGGCCATTGCGGCAAGGTGTACAATAGTGTCTGGTCGGAAGTCTCTCAGTAGTGCTTCTAGTTTAATTTCGTCTTTAAGATCACATCCCCAAATATCTAGATCGAAGTGTCTCATTCTATCTACTTTAAGTTGAGGTGTATACAAGTGGGTATTAAAATTATCAATACCCTTTACTGTCAGACCACGTTTCTGTAGTCGGTCTGATAATTGGGAACCGATGAAACCTGCGGCACCTGTCACTAATACTCTATTCATGTTAACTATTCCTGTAAATATATTCCAATGCTCTATCCGCTTCTACTGTCAACGGACGATTTTCATACCAATTACCTGTTTCACGGTCAAACTCACGACACATATCTGCAATCTGGGTCGCAGTGATAGGGTAACCTTTCGAGTATGCATTACCTGCGACGGCAAGCATTATCTTATACATCTTAGAATACCAACCAGTCTCATTGATCGTTTGATATTCTACTGCAAGACGTTTAGGCCAGAACGGACAGTCACGGTATGATGACCATCTGTAGTCGGTGTTATTTAGACTGTTCTTACGATGTAGTATTACAGCACTCTGCATCTCTGGTGGCAATCTATCTAGGAAAGTATTACCTGTTTTCTCGTGATATGGATGTTTTGCAATCAACTCAGAAGTATTGAGGCAAGTTCCTTGATTAGTAACAAAGAAGGACTTCGCATCTGGATACTGTGCCGGAACATAATACATACGTGCAAGGTCTTTAGTCTGGGGGTCACCCAGTTCACCCAACTCGGTATTCAGTGCATACCAGAATGCCTTGATGCGTTCGTTCTCAATATGTTCGTCTAGTCGAAATACGATTCTAAACTTGAGATGGTCGTCTCGACTTGATGCAGTGTTGTACACCACGTAGTCGTACTCTCCAAAGAGTTTGTGCAATTGTTCATCAAGGACTTGTACATCTCTAGAGAAAGTATGATCGTCAACATCAACGCAACACCAGCCACCCCAATAACGAGTAGATTTATTACTGCGAGTCGTATCCACTTCGAAAACAGCAGGACTAATAAGAGGACTAGAATTATTGCCACCTTTCTCTCCTTTCTCTTTATACATGTTCTTCAGGACATTTACGAACTTATCCCAATCATCAAGAACCATGTGACGATGGGTCTTGTTATCAAATTGATTCTTGAAGATAGTTAATTCGTAATTCATGTGGCCATTATAACATAAAAAAAGGGGGAAGTCAATCCCCCCCTTATGTTTAGATAATATAGATCAATTCTTCATATTTCAGATCATACAGGTCTAACCATGTCTTAACATCGGTAACTTCACCGAAAGGAATATCCAGTCCTTTCTTTTTAGCAAATTCCGTCAGTTCTTTAGACTGATTAATAAACCCTTGGATCTTCCAACGACCAACAGGCACAAATGATCCGATTGCCTTGTTATGGGTCAGAATATCCTTATACCATTCCTTAACTTTGCTCTCAATTTTGGCAAGAACGTTTGATGGATCAATAGTGCCAAAGTTGAGAACGATATTGTACAACGTATCCTCTGCTGATGCGACCAGATAACTGGAGTTATTCTCTTCCGATATTCTTATTCGTTCACATACCATTCCAGAAAAAAAGTGGAGTGTCTTACTTGCATAGTCGATGCTTACTGATTTATTAGAAACATATCGTTGTTTGTCTGCAAAGTTAATACTATCACTTTTCTGTAGATAAGATATACATGCTACACCACTACTGAAAGAGAGAAGAGTTTGTTCACCTTTCACGTCTTCAGTCAACTGAATTAACAGTCTATCGATGGCTGATTTTTTACTTGTACAGAATTTACCGTTGCCCATAAAGGCAATGTCTGACTTAACCTCACAACGAAACATTTCTAACTGCCTAAGAGTCGATTTCTTACTGACGTTATATTCCTCGGCAACAAATTTTCGATTAACGACATCCTTACATGTATCCCAGTTGATCTCATCTTCTGGTCGAGAAAGAGCATTATGTCGAGCACCGATCATGCTTGCTTGAGAAAGAGTGATGGGTACACCAATCATTTTGAAAACATGAACTATACGGTTTTCGAGATCTGGATACACTTCGCACAAAAGTTTGTGAGTGGTATTTCCACTAAAAACGTACTTAATCCTATCGTTTCCGTCAACGATAACAAAGATTCCCTTTTCTCGCAAGTCAAAACCATCATTCTTGATACTTGCTCGAATCTGAGCTCTTTTTTGGTTATCACCTTTACGGTATAGCTGCTGATTACCCACACTATCTACGACTTTAGATATATCGTCAACCGACATAAATTGATCATGTGAATAGTAGACACCGTAATCGTCATATCCGTTTAGATACTCAAACCCATTTGTGTCTGGATTAAACCCCGTTCCGTGTAGATCAAGATGTTCTTGGGTGAACCGTTTCTGGTTGATAAGATCCACTATATACTTGGATTTTACAGGTCTTTGAGAACGTCTTAGAGTTCCGTCGAGGCCTCGACGTTTTGGTTTTTTCTGTTTTACTGCTATTAATGACATTTTGTCACTCCTATATAAGATGTTATAGGCAACTGCCTAGATCATTGTTTTAAAAATCATTGACAGGAACTCCCATCAACGAAAGTATATAGTACCATAGTAGATACTATGGTGTCAAGCCTTTATCCAAAAAAATCCTCTAATGATGCCTGTGGTTCTGCTGTCCAACCAACTGCATCGAGAATAGGTTCTAGTGGGTCTAGGAAAGTCTTCTCAAACATAAGGTCGTAATCCACATACTTGTGGAGACCTAGTTCTTCGGGTAAGTTCAATGGAAACGACACGACGTTTTGTCCCAGACGATTAGGCATCTTGAGATAAACGAACTTTATCTTCTCACCCTGTTTGACAGACTCGTATCGTCGGTTGATATCGTTCTCGACAATCGCATTGTTGTAACACAGGGCACCACGCACATGAATGGGAGTTCCCTTCTTGAAGATAGTTTTGCGGTCTTTCCATTTAGTGAGATTAGACACACCACGAGGGAACGATACATCTTCGGGCACAAGGGTCTTAAAATGGGACTTAAAGTCCTGAATGTACCGTTGTGTATCTAATTCAGTACCTTCTACGATGACCCGAAAGATCTCCTTCATCTTGTCACGGACAACCGACGGAGTCGATGACTTGATCGCCTCGATGCCCATCATCTTGAGTTTAGGTTCTGCGTACTGGACACCCTCGTTGTTGTGTACATTCAGGATGTATCGTTTCTTCGCCATCCAGATCCCACGGTCAGCAATAACCTCACGACCCATCTCCATGCGATTCTCGTAGGCACCAGTAACTTTTGCCATAGTCTCATAAGAGTCTGACAGAACTTTCTCGAAGTGGTCTGCGCAAATCTTGTCTAGGAACTTGACAGGGTTCTTCGGGGCAAACTTCTCGACCAAATCACCCATGCGAATATACACGGAGTCAGTATCGATTGCGACGACATAGTCCTCATCTGTTTTGAGAACATCTTGCATCGCACCATTGACCGCACGTTCTGCCCACTTGATTGCCAACTGACCAGCAAGAGTAATCGACTCTGCAACACGTTGGTCAAAGTAACGGAACCAACGATTGCCCAGAGCACCATAAAGGGAGTTCATAAGAATCTTGATTGCCATCTGTTGGTTGTCGAGAGAAGAGATCTTGTATTCTAATTCCTTAGATGGACTAGTCTGCATCTCTTGTTGACACTTCAACATCTCGTTCTTTATAACACGACGTTCGGAGTAGTACTGTTTAATCACCGTAGGAATGACACCCTCACGGTCGTGGGTGAATCGAATACCAGTAGGGGCAACAGAGTATCCTTGTTGACCGACATTCGCAGAACCATCAAGGAATTTGTCGACACTGACATGCAAGTTCATGCCATCCAACACAGTCTCAGGTGACATGTTGTACTGAACAATGATATTCGGGTACAGGGAGTTCAAGTCAAAGGAAGTGACCCAGTCGTGCGCACCAACCTGTGGTTCTTTAACATAACCACCAGGATATGGTGTCTTGGGTTTCTCAACTTTCTTGGGAACGGCAATCTTCTGTTTGTTCAGTAGTCGATAGATGATAGTGTCCCAGATAGCCGTAGTACCTAAAGTATCATTATAATTGACACCTGCTTTATATGCCATAGTTAGAATCAGTGAAATCAAGTCGAGTTTGACATCTAGTTTATGCACCAACTCAACGTCCTTCACGTTATAGTCAATGAACTTCTGGAAGTCTTTCTCATAAAGAGTGTGAAGATTTCCATGTTCCTCATAGGAGAGTTTACGTTCTCCCAAAACTACGTGCGAGATATGGTCAAGTCGATATGACTCTTGTTTTCCGAGTGTATTTCCAGTGAACTTCTTGAACACTTCCAAATAATCGAGTTGTTCGATACCTTCGAGGATATATTCTTGATTCTGTTTGCCGTTGATGGTGGTGTTGCGTTCACGGACCAGACCCCAAGGGGACATACGTTTCAATAACGTGTCGTCACCGAAGAGTTTGTAACAACGGTTTACTATGTATGGTATATCAAAGAATCTTGTGTTCCAACCAGTGATAATGTCGGGGCAATATTCTTCCATACGTCGGATAAACTTACGCACAAGGTCAATCTCATTGTCACACTTGATGTATAGAACATCCTCACGTGTGGGTGTGTAGTCACCACAACCCCAGACCCAGTATGTACCAGTATCCTCACGCATACAGATAGCAGTGATAGGATGTGCCGCATCTTCGGGGGCAGGAAAACCTTCGGCAGAGAAGACCTCAATATCGATGTTGGCAGTCTTGATTAGACTGCGGTCATAGTGAATCTGGTTAGGCCATTCTTCCGCAATGAACTGTGAGGTGTAATTTGTATTTCCTGCGATTTCGAAGTTAGTGACGTTCTCATAACGTTTATTGAAATCTTTTGCTTCAGACATGGAGTCAAAGATGACGGGTTGCATTGGAATACCGTCTAGGGTAGTCCAACCTTCCTCACTCTCCCCAGACATGAATAGTGTAGGTTTAAATGGGATGCGAGCCTTGGCAGCATGACCATCTTCGTCATATCCACGGTATAATAGTTTGTTGCCATACCGGACAACGGAAGTATAAAATTTATTAGTCATAGATAACATTCTCAATAGTAATGGGTCATTATAACAAAAATGAAGTGAGATGTCAATCAATTACTTTAAAAAATTTATGTCGAGTCCACGGTTCTTGTTGATTCTTATCCGAGTAACCATGATGATTCTGAGTTACTGCAAGACGTTTCGAAATCACTTGTGTGGTCGGTGTAGGTATGCCAGTCTGGTGTCTATCCTTCTCATTAAAGTACAACCCAATGTCACGACCAATGCCTATTGTATCACATCCTGTCCAAGGGTGTAAAGCAGTATTGCGAATTTCATAATAATTAATATCTGGTCTCGATAGGAAGTCTGTCGTGTATGTTCTGAAAAGACGTTGGAGAACACAGTAAGGTCCACAGTTGATGGGGAAGTCCCTCTGGGACAACATGAAATGACCCCAATGTGCGAAACTGTTATCCATGCAGTACATGCCCATGAACAATCCGATGTTTGCGTAGAGAGTGTTATCTGCGTACTCAGAGAGAAGTTTGAACGCCTCGTACCGTTCTTCGATCAACCATGTGTCGTGTTCCATAATCCAGAACTTCTCGTCAGACTGTCCTTGTTGACGCATGAGTTCCCAGTGAGAACACATCCCTGCTTTCTCTGTAGGTGAGTGGTCGTCCTTACTGTTACCGGAGTTTAGGTCTAATGTCATTAGACTTTTAGACCATTTGTACTTATCTACGTGGTCTTGGAAATCTTCTGATTGGGGGGTGATAGCATCGAAAGTCTCTATGGAATCGATGTAACCATCATCTATGGCACGTTGGAAAGAACGTTGAGAGAGATAGGCATACTCCTCAGACCGTTCATCACCTTTCATTACAATTTGTATTGCTTTCATTTATTTCCCATAAAAAAAAGGGGGATTTGACTCCCCCTTATTTATGCTTTTAGACTAATGGTTTTAGGCAAATAAACATGGTATAAACCACACCTACTACCGCAAAAGTCAGACTCACATCTTCAAATCTAAAATACCTGTTATAAGGACTTTTTAGATGACGTGAAACCTTCTTCTGTTGCATTTACGTTCTCCTCGTTTAATAGTTGAGGACTCAATGTTTGAGACCCGTTAATTTCAACTTTACGAGGCCGCTGAGAATCAGGGATTATTACCTCCAATTGGATGGCAAGTAACCCGTTCCTGAAATCAGCTCCCATTACTTCAACATACTCCGACATGCGGAATTGTCTTTCGAACTTCTTCGTTGAGATTCCTTTATGGATGTAATCTCGATCCGAATCTTTTATCTGCCCTCTAATGGTCAGTGTTCGGTTCTTTACTTCGATTTCGAGTTCGTCTTCCGTGAAACCGGCGACGGCTAACTCGATTAGGTATTGATCCTCTCCCGTCTTTAATATGTTATGCGGGGGGAACGTATCACCAGAGTTTCTTGAGATTCGATCTAATTCATCAATCATGGTATCAAAACCAACGAATGCTGAACGTGGGAACAATTGCTTTGCTGTTAATGTCATGTTGTGACTCCTAAATAATTAGCAAGTTTATTATGGATACCCGACCATTCGGCATATCCGATACTATTTATACAAATAATAACTTGAGGATAGTAATAACTCAAAGTTATTTACTGTTCAGATCCTAGAAATACATAGAGGGATCTGGATCACCTTCGACACCAAACGAGAATGTTACTCGTGAGTCTGTAGGGATGATCTGGTGATGAGTTCCTCTTGGAATCCAAACATAGTCACCTGGATTAAAATTGAATTTCTCATCATTATTCACACCTTCTACTCGTAAACCTATCGTCGATATAGCCTGACATAAGAACACATCCATAGAATCATTGTGCCATGGATAACTATCACTCTCACGACCAAACCCACTAAATGCAATGTTAGTGATCTTTCCTGCATGTAGACTAAAAAAGTCTTCCATCTCAGCAACAATCTCTTTAGCAAACTGAGGTGCTGATGGACGAGAGTGAAATGAATTCAATCCTAGTCGCATCTTCTTTGTATTACGATCATATAATTCTTCTGGATGTGTATCCATCAGTTCCATATACATATTCCAATCAAACGTTGCAGGAACGTCTATCGGCAACTTACCAAAGAATGTTTTCTTGTTCCGAATAAAATCATCACGTTCTTCAAATATTCCATAACCTATCATAATGTAATCACTCTCTTAACTGTTTCCAATATTGTACTTTGGTTGTAGAGTCCATTCTGATTTGTCCTTAAATGAGATTATTTTAATTTGTCTCATAGGTGCACAATCACGGGCAACCTCTTTGTTGACAATCCCAACTAGTCCCCAGTCTGCAAGCAGAGTGGCGATTGTGTTACGTCTCTCCATATCAGAGGTCTCTAGATTAGACTTCTTTCCGTCTAGTAGAAACAACTCTTTAAAGTGGACGATGAAATACCTACCTTGTTTATGCAAGATATGGCATGATTGATATAAGGTATTATCTCTCCGAGATGCTACACCTATACGTGTTAATGTTTCTCTGACTTTTAAAAAGTCGTCTGGTTCTGATAGACTGATTTCCAGCATCATATCAGAGTTCCATTGGACAAGATTATTCTCTTCCACCTTTTGCTACCTTTAGTTTGATAGTTTTTATTTGTGATTCCGTTAAGAGCCCTATAACTTGCTTCGCCTTCTGTTCACTGTAACCAAAATATTCCTTGATACATTCCATGTTGGCTCTTTGATCAGGTTTGTCCCATTTAGAGAATCGTTTCTTTTTCCGTATAATATTTATAAGAAAATCGTATTGCATCTTATCATCTAAGTGATGTAATCTGTTCATTTCATTGGACATAAACACAGTGTCCGGAAAATATGAAAGTGACCTATTAATAACAAACCCGTTATAGTACTTGATGTTATCTTGGTCTTGATCAATAAGATTAATCTTAGTATCATTTATACTCTTCAGGAAGTCAAATGGACTCACGATTTTATTTCCACGTTTGCCATGACTTCGGTCATACATGCGACAAGATTCAGTTCGTGGTCAGCAACAAACGCATTCTTGTACTGATAATCCGCAAGGATAAGGACCAACTGAGGAATACTGTTTGGTGCGACATAGTCGTACATCTTATCGTAGACTCCACGGAAGATTGATGCCGGTTCAACATCGATGTTGTTCACCACCCACCCTCGCATCTTCTTGAAGTTCTTCTCACGGATTGCACTGAACAATTGAGAGTAAGTATCGGAGATATCCGCACTTACACTATTAGAGACATTGAGTGTTCCAGAGACAGAACCTTTCTGACACTCATTCAGTACACGTCTCCAATCGGGTGCATGTTTCATGATGATATTAGCTAGGACATTCTTATCGTACTCCACACCCTCTTCTTGCAAGATTCCTTGGAGACGCTGCATGAACCCACCACATAGCGAGGTCATAGTTTTCTTGTTGAAATTGAAGGTGTATTTAGAACACCTTGAATGTAGAGGTTCGATGATACGGTTCTCAAAGTTACATGTCATGATGAAACGACAGTTATTCGAGAACTCTTCGATGAACCCACGGAGAGCAGGTTGCGTCGATTGGGGATTTAGATAGTCAGCCTCATCTAGGATGACAACCTTGTAACCACCCGATAAGGACACCGATGACGCAAACTGTTTAATCTTACCACGTAGGGTATCGATGTTGCCTTCTTCAGACCCATTGATGACAATGTAGTCTAGGTCAAGTTCCTCACAGATCGCACGTGCGACTGTGGTTTTACCAGTACCAGCAGTACCAGTAAACATCATGTTGAGGATTTCACCACCATCCACGATGTTTTGAAATGTTTGTTTTAACTCTGTCGGAAGGATAGTCTCTGAAACTTTCTTCGGACGATATTTCTCAACCCACAAAAACTCATTGCTCATTACAACTCCATAATATAAATTAACTTTCAATGAGGACTATTATACTACATTAATCCTCTCATGTAAACAATCATCAAACAATTATTTATAATAATTATCAGTTACAGACTCATGGTTTTTTTTAATTGGTATGATAAAATCTGATTATTAAAAAAATGGAGCTCGGAACAGGAGTCGAACCTGCGACCTGCTGATTACAAGTCAGCTGCTCTACCAACTGAGCTATCCGAGCGTTTCTTACTATGTATATATGTATACTGAAAAGGTCGGTCTCTTGAATCAATTAATTCATAATATAAAGTTTAATCAATTCGAATCATATCCTAGGGCAAAGACATTATGATTCAAGAGACCGAAAGGGGTCACTTCTTCTTAGATTTAGAAGATTTATCAGCTGCGACTTCTTCTTCTGCGAATGCCTTTGCGACAGTCTCATAGAGAGCAACAACTTGGATTGCTTGGTCACGTAATTGACCAATGGTGGTTAGTTCTTCACCTTTGAAACCACCACGAGTGACTACGGTATCTACTACCGCAACACATGAACGTGCGACACGATTTGATAGGTCATTTAAATTCTTCTGGTCTTCAGTCATTTTATACTCCGTAAGTTGATGACTTTTCAAGTGCAATAAAATATTGCGTTTCTGAAGTGGTAGATTTGAAGTGAGAGATCAACTTTGTAGATATTGATACTTCGTAATCTTCACCCAACAGTTTCATATTAGATACTCCCATAATAAAATTGAAATCAGTACCTTCGGGGAATTGACCTTCAACTAATATAGAGTACGAGTTAGACGTAGAGTCATTGGTGTCTACAACTGCAATCTCAATAGAGTTTCCGTTCGGACGGATAGAGATATTGTCATAACCAAGCGCAGATGACGCACGTTTGATCTTACTTAGGGTTTCATTAGTAAGCAAGAATTTGACTTCACACTCTGGCATGACAATGTCTTTCTTAGGTGCAGAGAGCATCTCAGGGTCAGAGTAGAAGTATTTAACAGATGACAAACCACTGCCATCAGATACGGTACAGAAGCTGTCACCGAAAGTGATTGACGGACGGTCAACCAGTGACAACACAGACAAGAACTCAGAGAGGTCATATATACCGAACGTGTTCGGAAAACTCTCTTCAATCTCAGCACGAGATACGATGTTCTTTGCGATAGACATAGTCTTCAAGACGTTACCGCCATTGACTACAATGTTGGGATTGATAGTCGAGAAGTTACGCAGTATCTCGACCGTGCGATTAGATAGTTCCATTGAATGTTTCCTCAGTTAATATGGTGACCATTATATAACATTTGTGACCGTCTGTCAAGTGCTTTCTCTCATTCGACTGAAGTTTTTATCTTTGACGAATGTCAACTTGCGTTCGAAGTGGGCATCCTCAAGTTCAGTCTTGTGGGAGATAACAAAGACATTAGTGTCATCTTTCAAAGTGTCGATAATCTTCATAAGGTTATCAACACCTTCACCGTCCAACGAAGAGTCGAACGTCTCATCAAGTATCAACAAATTAGTCGATACCGAATTCTTCATCTTAGCAATCTGTCGCCACGTAAACAGTAATGACAAATCGATACGTTGTTTCTCACCTTCGGAGAAAGAGTCATACGAGAACGTATCACGATACCGTGACCGGATGGTCTCACTAAAACTATCGTCCAACTCAAAGTGGACAAAGAAATCTAGAATCTGCAAGTACTTGTTTGTCAACTCATTGATGACCGGAATGTACTGTCGGATGATTTTGGTCTTGATTCCGGTGTCACGAAGTAACTCACTTGCGATACGGTTGTATGCAGCCCTCTCGTTGAGGATAAACTTCTCATCTGTTCTTTCGTGTAATTCGGAATCCAGTGTCGTTAGATCCGTATTTGCCTGACCCATATCACCATGAGACTCTGTCATGTCCTGTAGGTCCTGCTGTATCTTACCAATAGACCGTTGCAGACGACTGATAGTTTGATTGTTATTATTCAGAGTATTTTGGTCAGCAAGACACTCAGAGAGTTGGGTTTCAAGACTAACAATCTCTTCTTGATACTTTCCTTGTTGTTCTTCTGCCTTATCCATTGCAGACTTCAGTTCTTTTGCCTTAGATGTGGCTGCATCTTTCTTACTACGACGCACCTCTTCTGCAATGTCCTGATCACATGTAGGACAATGTTCATGATCATCAAAGAACTTTGCCTCTTTGACTACTGCCTTGACCTGAGTCTTGAACTGTGCATAGTACTGGTCTAGTTGTTGTTTACTGGAACGCACGGTCCCAAGACTCTCGTTGATCGTAGGTAACAAAGTATTCACAGTCTCAGACAGAGCCGTATTGACTGTGTTGAGTTCACCTATTTCCGTCTGTAGTTCTGATATCTCACCCTCTTTATCTTTACGGTGTTGAGTGTTGATAGCAGTAAGGTCACGGATATACTTCTTCTGTGAGTTTATCTTAGTCTTAACCACTTCGATGGAATGGGTGTTGTTCTCGAGCTCGCCTTTGAGGAGAGATGTCTTTTCCTTGAGTAACATATTCATCTTGGAGAAAATGTTAATGTCAAGAAGGTCTTCTATCACATCACGCCTAGATGTTGAGTTGAGTTGCATGAAGGGGATAAAAGACGACGAGCCGAGGACAACGATTTGGTGGAAACTCTTGTGAGACATCTGTAAGACGTTTTTCTCAAGAATTTCTTGATATTCACGTGCGTGTGAACTTTGGTTAATCATAGAACTATCTTTCCAGATTTCAAACTTGGCGGGTTTGATTCCCCGCACTACACGATACTGTACACTGTTAACGGTAAAGGTAACTTCGGTGACACATCCTTTGTTGTTTATCGTGTTGACCAACTGGTTCTTGGTAATCTTGCGGTGTGCCTTACCAAACAATGCAAACGATAACGCATCAAGCATGGTGGACTTACCAGCACCGTTCTCACCGACGATAAGGTTAGTCGGACTATCAAGGAAGTTAATTTCATTATAGTAGTCACCCGTCGAAAGAAAGTTCTTCCAACGGAGAGTTTCAAACTTTATCATGCAATCTCTACACTCTGTGCTTCAATCATTAATTCAGATACAACAGATTTGATACGGTCTTTGTCTAAATCTGTTTCGACTTCTTGGATATAATTATACACTAAAGTTTCAGTGTCGTCAATAGCAATATCAGTATCCGATACATTTTCTCCACGAAATTCTTTAAAGTCTTCAGCAATCTTCAACTCGTGAATCTTTTGCGACTGAATCTTGTCAACATATCTTTCAAACTTCTGCATATCAGACCGATTAGAAACAATCAACTTGACAAACTTACCGTCCAGATAAGACATATCTTCGAAGTAATTAATAGTATCTTCATCATAATATATCTTATGGAACAGGGTGACCTTATTCTGCACTGGAGTCATCTCACGAGTTTCAGTGTCGTAGATGTGGAAGTACTTGGGGTCATGGGCATCGTTCCAGAAGAACTCCATCTGAGACCCTAGGTAAGTAATATTACCTTTACTGGATTTGGTGTGGAAGTGTCCGGACAACACAGTTTCAAAACGTTCTAATGGCTTTGGGTCCATGCCGGTATGACATACAATACCCTTGTCCATCTCAAATCCTGCCAACTCGAAGTGTCCAGCGATGACATCTGCACCACACTTGTCTAAGAAGGTCAATATCTCTTTCTCGTTCTCAGGACATATCCATGGCACCAAACCAAACTTAACACCATCATAGTCACGCACAATGGGATCCATAAGGATATCCACCTCATTGATATAGTGACCCATCAACTCTTTCAGAGAGTTCAGTTCAATAGTGTTCTTGAAGTAAACGTCGTGGTTGCCTGGAATAATGTCCATGTGTATGTTGTACTCACGGAGTTTGTCCAAGAATATTTGACGATTGTGGTTTAACGCTTTGAGGTTGATGGTTTTTCGATTATCATAGTAATCACCCAAATGTAAAATCTGGGTAATACCGTTCTCTAGGAGATATGGGAAAAACTCTTCAGTATAAAATCTCTCCTGATACTGCATGAAAATATCAGAGGAGTTGCGACACCCACAGTGGGTATCATTCAGTATGGCTAGCTTCATAAAAGACTCAACTCGATTTATATAACTGCTATTATACTACAATACGGGGGGTATTGTCAAGGGGTTAATCTAAATAGTCTGATAAATCTGAATCAACATAAACGGCACGTTTCTTTCTCTTCTTCTCTTCCTTCGCATACTCTTTAAATTCAGTATCCGCAGTTTTAACAATATCAATACGTTGTCTCAATGTGTCTATAAAAGGAGAAGTTTGGTGTTGAAACATTCCATCCTCATCATCACCCATAAAAGCACTTATATCTGCCTCAGCGATATACTTCATCTTGATGTCTTGTTGTTTCTTTTCCTTTTGAATACGACGCAAGAACGCATACCATGATATCTGTGTGAAGTATGCGAAGGCATTAGGTTTACCCGAACGGGTTGCCGCCTCGATATCATAGTTCTCTATTGCCTTTAAACAGTTCTCTACCGCATCCATTACCATTTCTTCTCGATAGGTATAACGAACGAAGTTTGCTTTATGAGACAGACCTTCTGCAATCTTCAGAAAACAAGTAGCAATATAATTGGTCACCACAGGATGTGGATCACCCTGCTCTTTAGCCTCCATTACGGTTGTGCAGTAATCCACGACTGCATTAGAGAAGTCTCGATTGTTTACGTAATGCGGTTTTTCTTTAGGTTTCATAATATATAACTCGTTTAATTTAGAATCTATTATAACAGATAATAGGGTTCGTGTCAATCAATAGTCCGTACTCTATCTCGTAAATCACTGGACGAGAATCTATGAGATCTCTCATTGAAGTAGAGCTGTATACCTCGTTTCCTACAGATGTCTTTACCTGTAAAATCTTTGTCCCGATACTCATCACCTAATATACGCAAGTCTATCTGATACATAGCAAGGATATCTTCTAGGTCTTGTTCGGTCACATAGGGGATAATTTCATCAACATATCCCACAGCATTCAACTGAGTATATCGCTCAACGATAGACTGTACTGGAGAATTTTTAAAAGATCGGTTTAATGAAGGGTCTACTTGTAATCCACATATGAGATAGTCACAGTGTGCTTTCGCATCTCGTAGCATAGCAACATGACCCGCATGAAGAAGGTCAAATGACGAACAAGTAAATCCTACTATCATAATTTACTATGTTCTTTAATTAATAAAATTTTTGCTTCCTTGTCCGTAATGTCCAAGTTATAGTGGTCAGCAATACACCTTGAGAAATACTCGAACTTAGGAGGTTTACCCAATTCTTCTCTCTTCTTTATCTGGACTGAATATCCCTCTAACTCAGAACGAAGTCGATACCCCTTACTGAATAGATACATCAGACCATGAGCACCAAATGTTCTCCAGAACTGTTGAATGTGCACCTTCTCGTGTTCTATAAGGGGAATGTTATCTTTGTATTGTGGCCGGACAAAAATAAAGAAACCACGGACCACCGCGGCGAATCTTTTAGGGATAGTAACATTTGTTACGATAATAATATAAGGGTAGTTTTTCATTTTCATTTTCTCTTGACAGAACGTGTTTTTTGGTGTATAATCTAGCTTGTAGTCCCAGAGGGGTATATAAGCATTAATTCTTAACCATCCCCGTAACATCTGAGTCAAAAACGCCAGACTTTTCAGATTCTTTCTTCATCTCATCTAAAAAATCATCCAATGACATTTCTTCCTCAACTGTCTTTTCGATACTTTGACCGTAATTCTCTTCGAGATAATTTGCCATCTCTTTTAAAGCAGTTGTATACTGTTCAACCATTTCCTTTGCAGGTATAGCAAGAGACATAATTTTATTAGTAAAAATAATCATCACATTTGTAGGAGTATCTTGATAGACCATAAATGTTTTAAATGTAAAGAACTTTTCACCAGTCTTTAAGGTGTTCTGAATTAAACTCATTGCGTTGTTTATGACTATAGACTCCGTAGTCTCATCCAAAACATCACATATAACTTCTTCACCAGTAATTAGTTTCAAGTGTCTAATTGAAGAACTCATTATCATCATCCTTATTGATTATAGGTTTTAAGTCAATTGGGTAAATCTTATATTTAAACCCTTCTTTAGTATATATCTTAATCCTTTCAGCACTATGTTTCAGAGTAAAATTCTTATGAGATTTGACATGAAGATCATCAGCGATATCAATAAGCTTAGTAGTCCTGCCGTCGTCAGACTGACGAAGACCACGACCAATTGATTGGAGGACTTTAACTTGGGATTTGGATGGAGTCGCAAATACAATATTATGCAAGTTGCGGATGTTGATGCCAGTGCTGAAAGTGCCAAGAGAGGCAACAATAATAGCGTCATCTTCTTTTTCTATAATACCTCGTATCTGTTCACGATCAGTAGCATCTACTTCACCAGAAACATAAAACACTTTACGCCCCTCTGCAACCATAGACTTGATCATTTCATATAACACCTTACCGTGCTTCTCAACAAACTGAAACATCACTAAAGTATTACCCTTTTGGTCTAATGCAATCTTACTTATAAACTTATTACGTGGTTCATATGTGACGATATAATCGAGTTCTTCTTGATAGTTTTTGTCTTTCATCATATTACAGATATCGTTGTGATACCGTAATAACAATATTGAGATGTCCAGTTCTGCAAGTTGTTTGTTCTTCTGCAACTCCACAGTACGTGTCACCGTAAACGTCGGACCGAATAATCCCTCTAGCACCAACTTGTTAGTTTCAGTACCGTCCAGTGTTCCAGTAAGACCGAATCTATATTGTGCTTCTGTGCACTTGTCCATCATAGTAGACAGAGACTTTGCTTTGAAAAGATGTACTTCATCTCCAAATACAGTGTTAAACTGCTCGAACCATTCCTTCCCAAATTTGTAGATAGACTGCCACGTAGAGATTATCACACGCTTATCGGTGACTTTTTCTTTACCGGAGTATATCTTATGACAGAACTCTTCGGTATCATAGCCATAGTCAGCAAAGTCTTTGTACATCTGTTCTACCAGAGAGGTAGTAGGAACGATGACCAATATCTTACCTTCGGTCACCTCATAGCAGTAACGCAGTAGGTTGTATATGATAAAAGACTTACCACTACCTGTAGGACTCAATAGAAGACAACGTCTGTTCTCGACCCCATGTGCGATTGCTTTGTACTGATAGTCCCTAGGTTTGAAAGGGGAATCTAACACCGAGAGAAAGTCGATTAGTGCTGGGTGGTCGATGTCCTCTTTGAAAGATGGTATTCCATAGACCTCGTGTTCGAGTATCTCCAGTTGATAGAAACGGTCAGCACAGAAACGACGTAGATGTGTATAAAGACCCACGTTCATTTGTTTTGAAACCATGTTGTACAGTTTCACCTTCCCGTCCCAGTGTCGAGATTTGAATGCTGGCATGAATTTATAGCCAGGCACGAAGAAAGAGAAGTATTCTCTCAACTCTTGTTCCTGTGCTGGATGCGCCTCAACCATAAAATGGGAGTGATCTTTCATCCTGATTCGTATCTTGTTATCCACCGGCTTCGAACTTTCTCCAATCAATCATATTCTTAACTGTCTGGTGTCTCCACTTCAAAGTATCGACAATGTTACTTAGGGTTTCTATAAGTGTCTTATGATAGACAATCTTCTCTTCAGACTTCTGAATCTCAGGGTCCGAATCGTAGTAGTAGTCCATTTCACCCTTCAGCATACGGAGACCATTGAACGGGTCTAAATCCCACCCACTGGCAAGCACCTCTTCTTGAGACATCTTTCCGTTGTAGTATAAGAACTTTTGTTTGAGTAACGTCTTCTGATTGTTTTCAGAACGTTTGAGTTGCAACTTTGCGAGTGCTAGATACTGCAAATACTTTGCATGTAGTGAGGGAGTCTGTCGGGAGACTTCGTCCAGTTGGTGCTGTGATATCTCACAGTCTTCACGCCACTCTTTAAGAATGGATTCTAAATCAATCATATAATAACCTTAGTTCACTGTAACTATATAGTATAACACTAAGTCGTTATAAAGTCAATACAATCTTTCCAATAATCTTCATCGTGACCTAGGACATAGCTCAGGGTCAGTCTATAACAGTTAGTTCTTGCGGTATGATAAACCACATCACCAGATCCATATGAACCAAAGTGTCCGGCCTTCAGGT
>ERZ1047472.545-NODE-545-length-33317-cov-6.636011_pt1 | contig 33317 bp, 29 predicted proteins | sample MGYA00383095_ERZ1047472 | MGnify/ENA primary metagenome ERZ1047472 (study PRJEB29581, sample SAMEA5548365) | metagenome | biome: marine; feature: coastal; material: water | depth 1 m | study: Short-term variability in the microbial, nano- and picoplankton dynamics... | reverse complement strand
TAGACCATGCTCCGCTATCTGAGGTACAGACAAACTTCCATTTAGTAGCGTATACTGATGAGTTATTAAATGTAGGCATAAACCAAGTTGAACTGTTATACGTACCTCTTAAGGAAGAAGTACTACTTTTATCATATTCAGATCCAAGTTGAGTCCATGCTGCTGTGGTTTGTGTAAAGCTTACAACATTTGAATTTTCTGCTCCTACTCTTGTTCCTTGTGCATAAACTGTATAAGATACACCAGAGGAAAGTCCAGTTATAGTTATGTTATTGGTTGTATCACCTGAAGGTACTGTTGCTGATGCAGCATCAGGTGTTGTGTCAGAATGTTCGTAATATATAGTTGCAGTTTGAGAATCGTTATTAGTAAGAGTAAAAGTAAGTGTACTATCAGTTCTGCTTACATAAGTAATAGTTGGATCAGTTACTGCGTTCTGGTATATAAGTGATGTACCTTGGTAGATTTTTTGAACTGTACTACTGCCAATATATGCTTTTGAAATTGTACTACCTATATAAAATGGAGCCATTATATTACAAGATAAACTGTTGAAGAATCATACGAACCTAATGCACTATATTCTACTTGGCTACCTTGCCAAAAACTTAAACTACCACTGTTAGTATTTTGGTTATCAACTTTTGTTGATAAAGAACCTGTATTATTAGTTATAGTAGAACTTAATGATTCAGATGTTGCTAGTTCAACCCATTGTCCTGCATGAGCAAAGTACCCTTGACCAGTACCATGTACGTGAGCAAACATCCCATGATATGTAGATGCTGAAGGTAAATCTCCAGTACCACTGTAAACATTTGCAAACAAAACTTTATTACCATTCATATCTAAATCAGAACTGGTTATCTGGTTAGAAGATGATATGAATGATGGTTTATTGGTAATATTGACAAAATCTAAAGATCCTGAAACTAATGCTGGTTTATTTAAAATGTTAGCAAAAGCAACGCTTTCAGCGGTACCGGTAACTATATGACCTCCTTTAGCTACAACTACTCTACCGGTCTTAGGAGTATCAAAAGTTATTCTTACTGAACCATTTGAAATGGTATTTATTGATGATGGAATAATCATTTCATCATCTGAAGTATAAACGTTAACTAATACATCTTTAGTATTAAACCCATGAGAAACTGTTGTAGTAGCAACATTAGTAAAAGTATCAGTAACAGTAGAAGATTCAACTACAGCAGTAGAACCACTAATAATATGACCAGCTTTACCTATTACTATTCTACCAGATCTTGCTGCTGCAAAAGTAACTCTAACATTATTTTCGTCAGTAGTTGTTATACTATCCGGTTGAAATAACGTATCATCACTTAGGTATACACTTACAAGTACATCTTTAGTATTAAAATTATGTGTTACTGTTCTAGTAAGTGCGTTAGTAAAGGTATCTGAAATAGTATTTTCACTTATAAGGGTAGCTCCTGTTACTACATGTCCTGCTTTAGCTATAACCACTCTTCCAGATGTAGAAGTATTAAACTTTAATGCTACTGCAGAGTTATTTAATACTTTTATTTCTTGAGGTATAAACTGTGTTCCGTCGTCAAAATACGTATTAATAAGTACTTGTTCTGTATTAAGATTGTGAGAAGCGGTATATTCATTTGCATTAGTAAAAGAAGCACTAATAATAGTGCTTTGCTCTATTACTATTCCTGTTATACCAGATCCATCTCCTACAAAACTACCTGATATGTTTCCTCCTGATACAAATAATGATCCTGTTATATCAGCTGACCCGCTAAATGGAAATCCTGTTCCTGCACTAGTTGAAAGTGCAAAAGATGCTGTAGTAGCTCTAGATGCTGACTGTACTGGTGTTGTACCGTCTATTATGTTTGATATAGAAGTTGCTAATGAAGATGATACTAAAGTAGAAGATCCTGATATCTCAGCTTGAGTATAGGTAACTATTCCTGTTAGGTTAGAACCGTCTCCATAAAATGAACCGGTAAAAGAACCGGTTAGTTTGGAGTCAAAACCGGAGGCATCGTATATTTTCATCTATAAAAAGTTTCTTTAGTATAAATAGATAAAAAAGAAGGTAGTAATATACTAGACATCACTACCTTTCTTTTGTTAGTTAAATCTCTTTTATGCTTGAGATTCTGACCATGTTATACGAGATGAAACGTTAAACGGTGATGTCGCGTTAATACCTGACGTATCAACTAGATTTACCGCTACTGTTAACGTATCAGGCCCGTTCGGGAATGTTCCGTCCCCTCCTAATATTGAGTTACCAAGGTCAATGATTGCTCCTAAACTCTGGTTAGATGTATTTGAACCACGTACACCATCACTATTTACAGCACCACCCGAAGCTCTATATTGGAAGATTTGTGTTCCTCCTAATGCTGAATCTCCTTGTTCGTGTTTGATTAGTTCTGATAGTGAAGGTGAAGTTACATTTTCATAGTTTGCTGATGATAAGTCAGCATTAAGTAATAATGATACTTCACAGTCATGAGTAATAATCATACCAATCTCGTTTAGTATTAACTGCATTCGATTAATAATCTCTCTCTGACCTAAAGATCCAGGTAGACCGCTATCTACAGAAGGTGCAAGTCTAATAGTAATAAGAGGTACTGTATCGGTTCCAAGATTTACTCCTGTTCCAGTAGCAGCTTCTCCAATAGTAACTGCTGTTCCACTTGATACTGAGAACTCTCCTGAAGGTCGTGAGTAGTATACTGAACTTGTACCAAATAAAATATAGATAAAGAATGTACTACCTGAGTATTCAGTATAAGTTACCTCTTGACCATTCAACTGTGTTCCTGGTGCTGATAGTTTTACACCTGTTGAGAACTTAGAATCATCTGATGTAGCAAAAGGTATCCTTACATACCAGTTGTATGTTCTAGAGTTTCTATCGTATAATCTTATTAGTTGTGAGTTATTAGTTGTTGTAGCTGTTAATGTTTGACCATTAGTAAATGATAGTGATTTAGAAGATGCAGTAAATAAGTACGAATCATCTTGATCAAACTTACCATCCATGATTACAGATGTACCCCAGTGAAATAATGTTGGTACATAAGTAGGATTACCTGTGTTAAATATTTCATATCTAGCAGGTAAGTTACCTGATCTCATATATGCTTCAGTCAAACGGTTATTATGTAAGAAATGATGCACATATATTACTTTACCTAATCTATCTTTAAACCCAAATCTTACTTTACCAGCACCATACCATGAATAATCCATGTATGCCATTTGAATCTTAGTAAAGTCTAACTCAAATCCAGAAGGACCAGTTCCATCAGCTTTATCTATATTCCATTGTGATTGAGGTATTCTAACGTCTTGAGTTTTTGTAAGTATAACTCCTTCAGCAGATACTCCTTTATATTGAGGCTGTACTACTAGTTGAGTAGCACTCTTTATTTTAACAACTTTATAAGTTTGACCTCTGATTACAATATCTTCCCCTTCAATAAGTTGACCAGTAAAGTTAGATTTATGACCAGTTACTAAGTTAGAGTTGTAGTTAACAGTAGCTGTTCCTGATATTTGTTGAGTTGATGATCTTCTAACTGCATATAACTGTTGTCCGTCATATTCATAGAAGAACCCATTTTGAAAGTCAAACATTCCTGCTCTTACTACACTATTTTCCCAACCCTCAATATTAAACTGACCTAAACCTCCTGGAATAGATGTTTGAGGAATACTCCCGCTTAAATCGTAAGAAAAGTTAAACTCATCGATAATACCGTCTATTGTTTTTCTTCCATTAAATACATTATCATCTACATCTATTACATTAATAGTATCATTAATGTTTAACCTATGAGGGTATTTAGTTTCTACAAATGCAGTAGAACCGCTAGAGAACAACTGTTGGAATAATACCGGTGGATTAAAGTTAATAGCAAGTGATGTCTGTATACCTTTACCAGATTGGTATCTAAAGTATTTTCTAGTCTGTCTTACTATCTGTGAGAATGGAGCAGTTCCTGCTGTAATCTCTACACCACCATCAAATGGTCTGTGTAAGAATGTACCATCTGGTCTAGCATAAAGTTGAGTTTCTACAAAATATTTTGTTTGATTAGTATCATAAGGGGATACTGAACCTAACACCATGTTATTATCATCAGCTATTGCTGAGATAGAATAATCAGTTAGACGTGCAGGAGATTCAGATGTATCCTTTATTCTGAAGGTGTCTCCTACTTTAAAATATCTTTTGAATAGTGTATCATCAGAACCGGATACTACGTTAGAGCCACTGTTTAATGTTACTGTTCCTTCTCCTGGGAACTGACCATTCATTGCGTTAACTTCTAATGTATGTGTACCTGAACCTGAGTTGGTTAAGTCTATTACTACTCCTGAAGCTCCTTGATTTGAAGAAGAAGCAAACCCTATTAATGTTTCATCTCTTACTACAGAGTAATAAGTAGAGCCTGAAACTAGAGGTGGGATAGGAGTATTACCCCCCGGATTATACACCATTGGTAAACCGCCTATAAGTTTGTGGTTTGTTATACCTATTAAATCTGATGATGCAGTAACAAATGCTCCATCAAACTCTAATGTTCTTTTATTTACTTTAAAAGGAAGCTTTAAGCTTATTTTATCAGATTGAGGGATATTTGATACTGTGTAAGCTCCATCTGAAGCTCCATTTCTACCAATAACAAAGTTAAAATCCGGTAGACCGAAGCTTGTTAAATCCACTTCAATACCTGAGCCAACATCTTTTAATCTGAATCGATCGTTAGTTACTACCTCAGTTTTGTATGTAGTACCGGATGATAACAATGGTTTAGCAAAGTTTGTTTTCCAGTCGGTTACTATATAATCAATCATGTTATAAAAACTAGTACTATTGAAAGATGTACCGTTATCAAACATAAAGATAGCGTTAAACTTTACATATTTTCCTTCATTACCACCATAAGTATATCCATATCCAGATGAACTATTGTTAAAGTAACCGTAGTGGTTTGCTGTCCTATCTGTTTGCCAGTTCTCATTCCATAGTACAAGCTCAAACTGACAGTGTCCGTCTCTTCCTCCAGAGTTACTTATATTATAGTACCCTGAAGTGTAAAAGTTATCAGCATGGCTTCTGTTTTGCCACGTTGTATAATCATTTGGACCGGAGCTGGTATATGTTCTAGTGAATAACTGCATCTCACTGTAAGGCAGTACTCTTGATGCCATCATACATACTCCAAAAAACTTAGTAGTCTGATTTGAATCATATTTAGTACCTTTTGCACTAAATCCTGAACTAGCATTATTAGTTCCTGTTGCCATATCAACTACAGCATCCCCCCAAGTGTAAGTTGCAGCGGCATTACTTGTATTAGCGCTTCCATTTAGGGCATGAGAACTAAAGAAACCATCATAAAAGAAGTTATTTAACCAAGTGGTGTTCGCAGTGGTGTCCCCATTTTGAATAGGATTTCTAGCATCTGGTCCGTCCATAAGTATATCCCTATGTCCTGATAAGTTAGAAGCAAAGTAAGCTTCTAATGCATTTTTGAATACTGTAAATGAAATATCTACATTACCAGTATCTTTAGAAGAGTTTATTGCTAATCTTCCTGAATCTGTTGTAGGTATTGTTCCACCAGCTAATACTGAAAATGTTACTGATTCGTCATCTGACAAGCCATGATCTCGAGAATAAAATGAGTTTGCTGTAGGTTTTTCTACATTAGCTACAAATGTATACTCTCCATCCGCATTCATCATACGGAAGTTATCTCCAGTGTCTGCGTTTACTAATCTAAATCTATCTTTAGAAGGTACTTCAACTGTATAATCTCCATCAGCTACAGAAGATGATTGAGAGAAAGAAATCCAACTACTATTATGATTACTGTAATATATAGAAGATCCAGTGGTTTCTAAACTAACTGAAGTTCCTTCTGTTAAGCCATGATCTTCTACATAAAAGGTGTCTTGCTCTTGATCTTGTTCCAGTAGTATATAGAATACGTTTCTACTGTTAGTAGTGTAAGCATAGTTACTCCATCTAGCACTCCATGAATAGTATATTTGCATGTAACTACTAGCATAGTGAGAATAGCTAGCAGGATTACATCTACTGTACGGTTTATACATTGTCCAGTCCTCTAAGAAGTTTGCTTGGTTAGCATGCGTTCCTTCAGGCATTTGACATGTCGCGTTTCTACCAGATGAATAGAATGGTTGAGACATTACATAGGAAGTGTAGTTTGAACCTATTGGTGAGAAGAAAGCGATTCCTTCGGGTTGGGTATTACCTATACCCCAGTAGTTACCATTATAATATCCAGCTTCAGCTGTTCTATCCCATCCTGACCCTGTTCCTGTCCAGTATTTTCTAGTAAAGTATCTGTTGTTAGGATTATTATATGGTCTATCCATGTAGTAAACCTCATAACATAAATGAACACTTCCTTTACCGTGAGTATAAGTACCTGCTGATGTAAAGTTAATAGTTGATCCATTATAAGTAGTTGACAGTGTAATACCTGATGCATCAACAGAAGAAATATAATACTGTTGAAATCTTTCTAAACCTCCAATAGGAGAGTCTGCTTGTGCAGGTGCATATAAAATACAGTCATTAACTTGTAAGTCACTATTAGACCAAAGTATTTTATTACTAGAAACATCTACTCCTGATGCCTTAAACTTAAATGAATAAGTAGCTTTCATTTGTTTAGTTTCTGTGTTTGAACCATCTGCTCTTAAAACACTAAGAACTGTGTTATCAGGATCTACATATGGAAAACCGTCGGGTGCGGTTGCAGAAGTATTTTCTAGTTGAAGAACTTTTGGAGAAACAGAGTTAACTAAGTAAAAGTTGGATTGTGAAACAAATCCATGTTCGTTTGGTGTTGTTACTGTTACGGTTGATTGAACTGCTTCATCACTTGATATACCTGCAGTTTTTTGATAAGGTATTTGAGAACCAGCATAAAACTGTCCTGGGGTTATAACCGTATATGTACCGTCTAATCTACCTGTAGACCCTTGACTAGCTCTAGCTTTGTAAGTAAACGTCATATCGTCTACTACAGTTTGGATTAAGTACTTACCTTCAGCTGTTTGTGAGTTTAACCCTCTTATATCTAAAGGAGTACCTTGAACTAACCTGTGAGGATTAGTAGTACTAACAGTAATAATATCAGAGTTTGCTTTTGAAGATACTTGAACTACTCCACTAACTCCATAATCAGCATCTGAGATATAGTAGGATGGCACGTTATTAGATAACTCTACTGTTTCCCATTTTGTTGATTGAAGTCCGTATTCAAAGTCAGTATCAATAAGGTTTTCCGGATTTGATACTCTAATCTTACTTACCGGATCTACATATGTTTCATCTAATGTAATCTCTTGATGATCCTTTTCTATAAAAATTTGCAGTTTAGAACCTGAATCTATACCTAAGGTAGTCAGGTTTTTCTGCATAAAGAATTTAGTGTATTCTGTTACTCTATCAAAAGAGGAGGAAGTTATCCCTGATCCAGATACAGCGAAGTTGTAGAGTATTCTATTATTATCTACATCTGAGATAAGTAATAGTCTTTCAGGTCTAACGTTATTCTCAATGGAAATTGAGTTATTGACTCTGTCTACACTATAGTGATTTACTAACGATTTTGCCATCTTATTATATTATTTTATCCTAATGCTATTGCGAAAGCTGCTGCCAATCCATCTGTTACAAATGTTTGGTCTGCTCCTCCTTGTGTTAAGTTTGTTCTTGCGTTTACTATATTTCCTTCTACTGTTGAAGTTGAAGTCAAAGATCCTGTTACAAATGAATCTTGCATTGATGTAAACCCGTTTCTTAGTACTACTTGATTTGCCATATTTATAAATATTTCAATATTAAAGCAACCTACTTACTGCTTTAACATTCCAGTTATCAGAAGTAGTAGTTACCTGTAAGAGTACATTTGCACCACTTATTGTAGTAGTTAAATCTACATCACCGGTATTTCCTATATCTGCTGTTGATGTATCAGCATATGTTATATTTGTTCCAATCCAAGCAGTCATTACTGTTCCTGCTCTACTATTCGTTCCATCACTTACTACATAATCAAAAAATGCTGAGGAGTGAGAACCAGTTGTTAATGTCGCTACTGTTTCAGTTCCTGTATCAGCATCTGTGTTTTGATGATAATCATGAGATGCAGAGAGTATATTAAATGTTGAGTTAACTGTTAAGTCTCCGTCTATTGATGTTCCTGCTAGTTGATTTGAGCCAGATATTAGAGTAGGCTTTCCTGTTAGATCAACAAACTCTACTGTACCATCAAATGCTCCTTCGAAAGATCCAGAAAATGACCCAGAGATAACTGAGTTTCCTGTAATGGAAACTTTATTACCTGAGAAAGGCTGGATGGTATTTACTTTTAATATACTCATTTTATATAAATATGTTTAATTTTCTAATATACTCAATACTGAGCTGCCACCAATCGTTAATGTCATATTAAGTCCTACTGGTCCAATCAAGTGTGCATTGTAAAAATCAGGTACTACTATATCACTATTAAGAGTTTGTGGATGCATTAATAGTTCAGAAGAACCTCCGCCTCCTCCACTTCCTCCAGAACCTGATACTATATGACCTCCTTTTGCTATTACAACTCTACCTGTTACTGCTTCAGGAAATGTTATTCTTGTTGTTGCTGAACTAGGAGTACTTATAGAAGAAGGTATAATAACTTCATCACTATCGTTATATACTTGTACTAATACATTTTTAGTATTAAAGTTGTGTGTTGCTAGATGTGAAGTTACATTGGTAAAGGTATCTACAACTGTTGCAGTTTCAGCAATAGTTGCTGTTATACCCGTTAATCCAGAACCGTCACCAACAAACCCTCCTTCTGTTACAGTTAACGAACCAGTTATTACAGCTGATCCGCTAAATGGAAATCCTGCTCCACTGCCTCCTGCTGCTGCATTTAGTGCATAAGAGGCTGTTAATGCATAAGATGCAGTAGAATCTACTTGCATTGGGCTAGAAGAACCAGATTGATGTATAAGTAAACTTCCTGAGTGCTGTCTTAATATTATAGATGTATCTGTTGTTTTTCCAACATGAAGTTCATCTAATATAAGATTAGTTCTTTGATTAGTATGGTCTCTCAGTTCAAGATTTTGGTCTCCAGTTGAAGATAGTCTTGTAGCACCTAAGTAAATAGTCGATCCACTTAAGTATAAATCATTCCATCTTTTTGTAGGAGATCCTAAATCAAATACTTCTGTTATAGAAGGTAGTATGCTACCGCTAATATTATATATTGCGTCTGAAGAAGATACAATACCGTTCGGTACATTAGTTAAGTTATTAAAGTTTCTATAATAAGTACCAGGTTGACCTCCAAGGTTAGCTGCATTATCAACTGAGCTTGAAACTATATGTCCTGCTTTACCTATTACTACATTTCCAGATTTAGGTGAACTAAATCCTATTACTGCTGTATTTAAATCAGTAAGTTCAATAGATTGAGGAATGATTACAAAATCATTTTCATCATATACTTGAACTACTACATTTTTAGTATTAAAGTTATGTATAGCTGAATGTGAAGTAGTATTAGTAAAAGTGTCAGCAAAAGATGCTAACTCTGAAACTTCTTGAGTTCCTGATACTATATGTCCTCCTTTAGCTATAACTATATGCCCAGAAGTAGTAGATGCAAAATCAACTGTTACGTTATTAGTATCAGTTAATCTTATCCTAGCAGGTATTACTTGATCATAGTTAAAGTCATAAACAGATACTAAAATATTTCTACTATTAAATCCATGGTATACATTAGTACTTAATGAACTAGTAAAAGTAGATGTTACTGTAACTGATTGAGCAAAAGTTAATCCTGTAAGTTCTGAACCGTCACCAACAAACTTAGATGCAGTTAATGGACCTATTACATTTAAAGAACCTGTAATAATAGCAGATCCTGTGTAAGGAAAGCCGTCAGCAGATTGTGAAATAAACCCTAATGCTGTTATTTGCCCAGATGATGAAACGATACCATCAATATCGAATAAGTTATCTATTTGAGCTGAGCTTGATATTACTCCTTCTGGAAGATTAGCTGCATCTCCTTGAACAAGTACATGTTTCCAAGATGAACCTGTGTAAAAAAGTATTTTATTACGGTCTGAGTTGAATATTAAGTCACCATTCTGAGATGTCAGAGAAGCTGTCTGTGCATTAGTAAATGCATTCAGTCTCATTGACAGACCTTTAAAAATAGCTGCTTCTGAACCGCTAAATATTATACTATTAGCTGATGTTAAAGTAGGAGTACCTGTACCGTTCTTAGCTACATAAGAGTTAGCAGTAACGCTACCTGAAACTAAGACTGAACCTGTTACCGTTAAAGAGCCTGATATTAGAGCTGAACCTGTGTAAGGAAAGCCGTCAGCTGTTGGTATATTAGTTAATGCAGATCCATCTCCTTTAAAATAAGAAGCGGTTACAGCATTAGTTACATTAAGATTATTGAGAGCGGCGTCGGAACCGCTTACAATCAGTTTTTTCCAGTTCGGCATGTCTACTTTATTACGGTTGGTTACAGGTTTGCCTGCCCACTTCCCTTTCAGGCCAATAATATACTCTTATAAATAGTGAAAGGGCTTAAAGCCCAATCTAACTATTTGATTTTTTCTAACATGGAGTTTAACTTAACCCATACTACATAAAATCTTTCGAACTCATGACCTTTATATTGTGAATCTCTTAAGTGATTAAGTATAAACTCTAGTTCAGCTTTAGTAAGATTGCTTTTGGAGATGGATTTGTTTACTATAATGTCTTTGGCATCGTCGCCTTTTAAAACTTTTTTGGCCGTAACTGGCATATAACTACTATTTTATGAGTAAATGAAAATATTCCCTGTGTTATCTACTTTTATGTTACCATTTTTCTGATAATACGCTTCATCTACGTGGTTAGTATCATTTTCATCTACTACTACAGAGATATGAGCTTCACTATTAGCTGAACCTGTAGTTGCAGCAATATTTTTATTAACACCCCATCTTAAATCAGTAGCATCAAATAAAAATGCATCACCTGCACCTGAACCTTGGTCTACAACAAGCCCTGCTGTGTCAGGATCAGTAGAACCTGAGTTTAAAGGTATATATTTGTCTTTTAATGCGGTATTAGTAGTGTTTAAGTAAGCTAATGTACCGTTTACTGTAAGATTACCGTCTATTTCAGCATCTCCAGTTAAGTTTAAACTATTAAACGTTACATCATCGGAGGTTTGTAGACCTAAATCAACATTTGATCCAGATACTCCATTAGTTACTAATACAGCTTGACCTTGAGCGTTAGAAGTTAATATAGAACTTGAAACTATGCTCGATCCTAAGTTATAAGTAACTGTGTTGTTAGTTACTGTGGCTGATAAGTTATTACCCCCTTCAAACTTAAGAGAATCTGTTTTTAAATCGATTGTATCACCGCCGCCAGTAGCTCCTGATCCACTAAAGGTTAGATTAGTTACTAATCCTGTTAACTGAGAGCCGTCTCCTATAAAAGAACCTGAAAAAGATCCACTAAAGTTACCGAATGCACCGTCTGTAGCAACAATATCACCAATACCTGCTATAGGTGTGGTTGTTAAGTTGCCTGATGCTCCAGTTACTACACCGGACGAAAGAGAGTCTACTTGTAAGTTGGCTAGGTTAGCCGAAGACCCTGATACTATTATCTTTTTCCAAGTTGCCATGCTAAAATACTGTTATGTTTATAAATATGTCTGTTTATTCGTTTACTCCTAGGTATAGATTATAATCATTACCATAATACATACCTCCTTCTACTGGGGTTGGAGTAGAGCTTTGTGATATGAGTTGGAATACTCCTTCACTATTAACTTTTACTTTTTCTTCTCCGTTTATATCAATAGAAAAATACTTCGAAACCCCATCTAACTGTAGGTTAAACGAACCTGTAACTTCAAGGTCTGAGTTTTGTAATGTAAGCGATCCAGTTATACCTACTGATCCTGTTATACTGTGTATGTTTAAGAGATCAGAACCTATAATAGATGAACCAGATAGTTCATTTCCAGTGGAGATCTCTTTCCATCCTGTTGCATTACCTTGATTTGATGTATCAACTAATACATAATAACGATTAGTATCCTGTTCGTATACAGTTAACCCTTCATATACATTAGCTGAAGATATAGCGTAACGAGCAGCAGCGTTTGCAACGCTAAACCTTGCATCTGCTGGTTCGTTGTTGGTTATATTAAACCCACCTGGTAGTATAATCGCCATATCTAAGTTAAATCGTATGTTATACTACTACCGGCTCCTCCGGCTTGTAGTGTATTTGTTTTATATACCTTGTATTGACCTACAGTTGTTACACTAAACTGTCCTAATACCCCGAATCCACTAGTAGTAATGTTAGATAAGTTACTTCTTGAACTATCATATACTATATAATGATACTTATCACCAGACCAAGATATAGTTACACTATCTCCACTTGGATTAGTGTTACCTTTATTAATAGTGCCTACCTCTCCTCCTATAGTTGTATCCCAAAAAGCTAAATCAGATAGTTGACTAGTATTAAAGGTAGTCAAAGTACTTGCTCCAAACCTAACACTCCTTATTTTACTGTAGGTATTAGTTCTTGTACGTGTAGTACTAGTATCAGGTGAGTTTTGACCTGATGGAGAATCATAATATGCAGTAGCTGTAATAGATATCGATGATGATCCTGTTAGTGCTCCAGTAATACTGTAAGGACTTGTTAGATTTGTTTCAGTTCTATTGAGTTCCCATTGGTTACTTGTAGTAGATGATGATGAAGTAAATGTAATACTACCTGTAGCTCCTTGTTCTATTTGATTTGAACTATATCCTAACTGTACTGATGGTGTAGATGTTAGTGAAGGTTGTGCAGGATTACTTTTTGATAGTGTACCATTAACAGTATCACTGTTTGTATATATAGAGTTATCTAAAGGCGAACTAGCTGTATAGATTAGCTTATAAGTATGGCTACCTATAGATGAAGTTGGAAAGGATATTGATGTTCCTGTATTAACTTCTGATAGTAATACGTTACCTTCGTATATAGATGCAGTATGTATTATGTATCCTCCGTTATTCCATGTAGCATTTACATCGTATGAATCGGATGTTTGGTTAAATCTATCGGTATTAAACCCAGATAAAGCTATATTAATAGAAGAAGGTTGAGCAGGAGTACCAAAAGTAAGTGTTAACCTACCGCTATTGTAAGTAGCAGCAACATCTGCATCATAATCATTGATTTTTATCTCTTTTAGGTTAAGATCACTACTAGTTACATAAGTCATAGCACCTGCTCCTGATATTTCAGTAGCTATTTGTGCTGATGATGATAAGATACCTCCTGGTATTTCTTCTAACTGACTGTATTTACTACCAGTAATGAATCCTAAGTCGGATATCTGTGCTGATCTTGATACAATACCAGTTATACTAGAAGATAAAAACCCTAAAGCATCGATTTGAGCTGAACTACTTACTAAAGCTTTACTTTCTATAGTAGTTAATCTTGTATCTAATAAAGAAGATGATATATTTTCAAGTGAAGAAGAAGTTTCTAATAAAGAAACTCTACTTTCTACTGATCCGGTAAATATATTAAATGAACCAGATACATCATTAAGGTTAGCTATGTATTGATTAGTAGAACCTGTCCATTCAGATATAGATGCTGTCCATAAAGTTATAGCTCCAAACTTAACTTGATCTGCTCCTTGACCTGATTCTAACGTAGTAATACGTAATCCTACGTCACTACCGTTTAATATAAGGTTAGAACCTGATATTTTAACAGATCCTGTTATAGTAAGTGCGTTAGGATGGGGTACTATACTAGAAGCAAATACACCATCTTTACTAAATACTAGCGATCCCGATAAAATACTATCAAATCTACCTGCCATCCTATATATCGTTTATATTACCAGTGGTTTCAGTAGTTACTTTAACTGCTGCTTTAGAATAATGCTTTTTTGTATTATGAGCTTGTGCATTTATAGCATCTGTTACTATATGACCAAGTAGATTTATATTAAAGTTAGTCTTAACTAGTCTATCATTACCTTGAACTAACTCAGTAGCAGTTGTATAGTTATCTATCATAGCTCTAAATCTAAACTTAGATGGATTTCCCCAGTATGAATCAGAAGCAAAGTTAATGCCTTCAATGATTTTATTGTTTTGTTCCATATAATCAGTATAAATAATACAACTATACACTATATTTACATAATCTGGTATAGCTACTGCATAGTATTCTTTAACAGGTTCTCTGTTATTTAATACATCAAACTTATCATATGAGTTTTTTCTTGAAAACTTCTTTTGAAACACTCCAAAGTGGATAGGCTTATTGCCATCTAGCTTATTTCCTAGGTTTCTATTGCGTTCTAGACTATCTCTCCTAAATACTATGAGAGGTGCTTGCATTTTACCGTTTTTATCACGGTAATACCCGTCTTTCTGCATAGCTGCCCACCTTTCAGGTGAACCATATACAATAGGAACGTTTATTACTTTGCCATTCTGTGTAACAGAGGGTTTTAATACTTCATTAAAGTAGTAAAAGATAGCTTCATCGATATCTTTTATACCAATAGTAAGATTCTCAACGTTATCATTACGATTTAACTGGTAAGCTCTATTATTTGTAGTAGATGTGCTTAAACCTAAACTTTCGTTAGATAGTTGCTCTTGAGATTTAGGAGTTGGAGTGTTTTCTGCCATATTATCTTACTTCTGTTATGCCAACTCTGTCGGCTCTTGTTAAATGACAATCTAAAATGATAGAAAGTGAAGAGCCAAACCCGTTACCATAGGAAGCAAGGTTATAACTCTTATCTCTACCTAAGAGAAGTTGATTTTCTCTTACAGTATCTACTTCATAGAAGTCATTATGCCATTGAACTATATCTCCTACTTCAGGAACTACACTAGTATCAACTAAATCAGGTCTTAAAAAGGCAAATGATGCTTCTCTACCTAAATCTGGTCCGAAATCATCAATATCTATTACTTGATCACCTCTAGTTATTAAACAGTTAAGTTTTACAGCTGCCCAATACGATTTCTGTAGTGATTCTCCGTATAAGTTAACGTCTAAGTCTTCTAAACTTAACTTATGATAAAGAATCTCTTGTTCTACTATATCTTTTAGTAGTTCTCTGTTAATATTAACGAGTAAATCGAAGTCTCTTCCTGATCCAAATAACATATTAGTATTCTCCTGGTCTTTTCATACGTTCAACTGAGTTTGCAGCTACTTTAAACGCATTTATCTCTACATACTTACTCATTGCATTCTGTTTCAATGATGTAAATGCTTCTGATGATGGTTTAGTTGTGATTAGTTTAACTTTAAAAATATATTTATTAGCTACGTCATCTGATCCTGCTATAGTGCAGGTAGTAACACCAGGAAGCGCTCTAATAAGGTCAGCTAGTACAGAAGGACTAGTATCTCTACTCACAACTTGTACCATAGCACGGTAAGGTGTGTATATAGCCTCTCCTAATATGATATCTTTTAACTTCATTATCCTACAAATATTGTCATAGGCACATCGCCTAATGTTTTCTTTAAGTTTTCTCCTTCATTAGCTTTTCTTTCTAACTGAGCTTGTCTAGATGTTTGATCTAACATTTCTTTTAGTTGAGTAAGTAATGATTCTTTTTCTGATCTTGCATCAGTTAAAAGATCTGCTTGGTTTAATGTAGCTTCTGATCCAGGTACCGGTACTGTTTGGTACTTTCCTCTTACATATGCTAATAGTTCTTTAGCTAATGCTAAAGTATATCTAAATACCCATTGCCTACCTACACTGTTTATTTGGTTATAACTAGGATTATTATACGGTACTTCAGCAACATTTGTTACTAATCCTGTTCCATCTAAGTAACTAGCTGCTTTCTTCTCATTAACCTTGTAGTATTCAAACCTTAAGTTATAGTTTTGTTTAGGTATTGGAAATATCTTAAGTTTATTGTTTACAAGTTCAAATGTATATGCTGATCTTCTTATTTGATCATTAAACTCTATTGCTTGTACTTTAAGAAGGTCGTAAGACGCTGGCATTAATAAAAAGTTAACCCCAGGACTAAATGAACCGAAATCAAAAGCATCCATTAACGATTGTACACCTGTTCCTGTACCTGCATAAGGATCAAAATACCTTAATATAGCAGGTGGTGATTCGTAAAATACTTTTCTTACTTCTATATTGCCTTCTACTCCTTCTGCTGTTGCCCATTCATCTAAATCGTATTGTTGTTTAGACATAGTTACTGAAAGAGAACCTGTATGTCTAGTTACGAATCCTCCTACTTCTGCTTCAGTTCCGTAGTTTTTACCAATATTAACAACTCTATCTAATGTAGGATTAATTATTTTATTATTAGCTGATCCTGCAGTACTATCGCTTCCTTCTAATGATAGGTAGTTTTCTCTAATCTTATATTGAAATACTTCATTACCGTATGTTGTAACTGCTTCTTCAAAACAGGCAAAAAAGTTCTGATCTTGAAGCTCTACATCCATTAAAGGAAAACCTAAACGAGTACCGCAAAACTTTGCTACCTTAGTTGCATCAGTTTGAAAGTCAGCATCGCTATCATAAAATCCGAAGGGGGTTGAGCTACCTGAAGTAAAAGTAGCTGATCCATCCCATATAGTTACACTTGCCATTTATTACAGTTTTATATAAATAGCCAAAAAAAAAGAGGGCCGAAGCCCTCTCTTTATTATTATTCTAAGTTAATCCTAGATCTGAGTTAAGTCAGAGATAAAGATTTTACCGTAGAATTCTGGTCTGATCATCTTCTTAGCATAACGAGTCATTAAACCTTTTCTTGGAGTGAAGGTTTCTGGATCGTATACTAGAGGAGTCATCATTAATGGTACGTAAGGTGCATATACAGCTCCTGTTTCTAGGAACTGGCTTCCTCTAAATCCTAATAACAAGATGTTCTCTGTCATATAAGGATTTTTGTACACTTTAAAGCGGTTAGCTAAGCTACCTACTCTTTGTACGCCCATGTTAAACTCTGCCTGATCTCCATCAGTTGCAGCAGCATATCCTGGAATAGATTCTAAGATAGTAGCTACGTTAGGTGAAGTTACGATAAAGTTTGCTCCACCTCTCAAAGTCTTCTGGTGGATTTTGTTAGATACTTTTTGAACTTTAGTTCCTAGTGTTTGGAACCACTGTCCTTGAGTATTGTAGAAATCTGAAGTAGAAGTAGTCCAAGCTGAACCTCCCCATACTTTGTTATTCTCAGCAGACCACTTATCTGTAGTTCTTGCCTCAGAGATCAACATATCTAAAATCTCTAGATCGATTTCCATTGAAATGTACTCACTTAATAGTGAAGTCAATTCAGCTTCTGCATCGATAGAGTGATATGCGTTAAGATCCTGTGCAAATTCTGGTGTCCATTGTGCCTTTAACTTACGTGTCTTTGCAACAATAGCCTCAGAAGCTAGTTTAACGTCGATTTCTGGTATTGTAATAGATGTATCTACAGCAGCACCTGAAGAAGCTTCAAAGTCTCCTCTGTCGTTGTCTACTGGTTGTTTGTGATAGTTGACTACAGGAGTAGCAGCGTTTGCTAGGTGAGTTCCTGATGCATCTTGTACAAATACGATATTAGCACCGTCGATTTTAGTATACTGAGGTAAAATAGTAGTACCTGTTACTCTAAACGCTCTGATACCTAGTTCGTCAAATCCTGGGATTTCAGTAGTAGCAATAGTTACTGTTTCTAGTGATCCAGTAGCTACATCTACGTCGTAGTTTACGTCTGCAATGTCAGTAATAGCAGCTACTGTTGCAGCTGTTCCTCCTGCAGAAGCTACAGAGTTGATTGAGTACCCAAACTGTCCAGCGCCATAAAGACCACCAGCTACGTCAGTATCTACTCCCATCTTTACAGATGCAGATGATACGTTACCGTATAAGTTCTCTCCGTCACCTCTACCATTGGTAGCAGTTCCGTATTTAAAGTCTAGATAAAATACTAGACCTGAAGGTAAGTTCATTGGTTGTACAGATACAAAGTCCTGTGCAACGATTTGTGCGAATACTTTACGTACTAATGGTAAAGCTACGCCAGCCCATTGTTCTCCTCCGCCTGCAGAAAAGCTTCCTCCGCCTACGTTTGTTGAGTTAGCTTCTGCTACGATTTGTTTTGCTTGATTCTCAAGGATCATCGCCATATTTGACTGATATCTTTCGTCCTCGATTCCTTCTAGCAACCCTGATGCAGCCCACTTCTCAGCCAAACGAGCTGAATCAGCTTGCATGCTTTTGTAGTTGTTTGAGCTTTCTAAAAGATTGTTAATTTCCATGTCTTTAAAAAATGTTTATTTAATTATTCCAGCTAATTTTTGCATTCTACGAACAGTGTCAGATACTTCATTGATTACTTCTGGTTTAGTAGCAGTAGTTCCTGTAGCTTTAGACGCCATTCCTTTGATTTTTGATTCTGTAACTGTTTCTTTTTTGCTTGTTACAACATTTTCAGAAACTGTTTCAAAAACAAGTTTTACTTCTTTTACTGTTTCGGCTTTATCGAAAGCAGCAATAATGTTAACTTTTTGAGACTCACTTAAGTTGTTAGCCTTAAAGATTTTGTTAACATATAAAAGTTTTGAGTTTAGAAGATTAGTTTCGTGTAGATCTTTCTTAAGCTGTTCGATAGTATCTAAAGCTTCGTTAAGTTCTTCTTCATTAACTACTCTATTGATGTTAGTGCCTTGAGCTTGAGAATCAGCTGTATCTTGGACATCAGTTGAGTTAGCAGTTGATACTTCCTCTACTTTGTCTTCGTCCTCTTCTTCTTTTGCTTCGTCTACATCTTTTTCTTTATCATCACCTTCAGCTACTGTAGCTTCTAGTTCTGCAAGTAGTTCGTCAAGATCGATTTCTTCTTCGTCTTCTCCTGGTACTTCCATGTCGTCAGCTGGTTCTTCAATAGGAGCTTCGTCGCCCATACCTTCGATGTCACCGCCATCCATATCTGCACCCATTTCTTCTTCGCCGCCGCCCATTTCTTGAGCGATGATGTCTCTGATCATATCCTTAAACTGATCAACAGTTAAGTCTCCTAGATCTTCGTCACCGTCAACAGCGTCTTCGTCTCCGGCTTCTTCGCCGTCAACTTCGATTTCCTCAGCGTCGTCTTCAGATTCTTCTGAATCATCCTCTGCTTCGTCTTCTTCAGCCTCAGCCATTTCTGGAGCTACTGTAAGATCTTCATCTACTGTTTCGTCTTTTTTGTCTTTATCCGTTCCTTCTTCGACTTCATCTTCTTCGACTTCGTTAACTACTTCTTCTACTTCATCGGATTTATCTTCCATTTCTTGTAGTTTAGAAGCTAACATGTCTTTGAGATGAGGTGTTAAAGTCTCTTCTAAAGCTTCTTTAGCGTTAGCAATAGCGGCTTCTCTTACAGATTTTGCTTCAGCAATAGCTTGCTTGAATAAATCTTTGTTTGCCATTATAAAAATTTGTTGAGATTTCTACGATTATTAATCAATCGTAATAGAAAGTTTATGTTTTGTTAATACAGTACTTGACTGCATATTCATATATAAATATATAGTAAACAAAAAAACCTGACAAAAAGTCAGGCTTAAGTGTAGCGGTGTTAGATTTACTTATGAATCTAATATGTCTTTTATTTCGTTTTTGAAAGCTGCTTCTTTAGTTAGCTTAGTTTCTGCTACTCCTTCTTCGTAGCCTCTTCCTTTTTCTCTAGCTTGTTGTTTAGCAGATGAAAAATCTTTAGAGAAACTTTTCCATGCTCTACAAATCTTATTGTCTGGATTTGCATCACAGTAATCTGATGCTTTTAGTTTTGCAGCAACTGCTCCTCCTATTCCACCTACATATGATGCTAACATTGCGATTTGAGTAGGATCTAAGTTTTGAATAAGATCTACTAAATCAGTAGCAGCTTGCTCGTCTAGTTGCTCTTCTTCTGAAACTTCTATAGTATCTTCGTTTTTCTTTCTTTTACCATGGTGATGCTCCTCAAGTGATTTAATATCTAGTTCATTTACTGCGATATTTTTCTTTACTCCTCCTTCTTTGAAGAATACATCGTAATGAGTTACTTCATGCTTACCAGTTTCTGCATTCTCTACTAAAGTATGCTCTCCTGCGATACATACTCCATAGCCGTATGTTTCATGCACTACGTGTGCTGCACAATCGTGATCGAATCCTGGTCCGGCTTCGTCCATTTTATCTTCTTTTCCTTTTTTACCTTCCGCTATAAAGGATCTTAAATCAAAGTTTGTATATTTACTCATGGTAATCTTTTTATGTTTATATATAAATATGTTAGTTTTTACTAAATGTTGTCTATTCGTTGTTCTAACGTAAGTTTTACTTCCTTAGCTGGGGTAGCACAAGTATTCCAAGACTTTTTAAAGTTAGAAACAAGTTGTTTTACTGCCTTATCTTTTTCACCATTAATCTTTTCACTTGCTTGTTCTGCGTAGGCTCTAGCATCTTGGGATTTTAAATAAGCACTAAAAGCACTAAACATTCCCATTGCTTGATTGCCTGATCCTAATCCTTTGAATATTGCTGTTAATGGTCCAAAACCTGCTTGTACTGTAGTCCCGGCGCCTGCGGCTGATCCTGCTGCTCCTATAAGAGGTATTAATTTTATCAAAAATAATGCTACTAGAACTAAGTATAAAATAGAAATAACTATTTTTGCAAAAGGTACTAAACAGTTTATTTGCTCCTGACTTGGTTTTAATGTTCTATATTTAACCATAGCAAAACCTTTAGCAAATCCTTTATACCCTAAAGTTTTGTAAAGCCAGTTAGCAATATCTTTCATTGCAGCTCCAAACTCTTTTATTTCAGAAGGTATATACTTACTAATAGTAGGAGCATATTTTTGAGCGATTTTAGTTACTCTGTCGTATACTACTTTAAAAAGACCATCTGCTTTAGTAGCTGCAGTCCAAAGATCTTTAATATTGCCCATTATACTCAAAAAACCTTCATTTATAACTCCACCTTCTTGCTTAATTCCGTTATAGAACTCTAGATTGAGTTTTAAGTCTTCTTTAAGTTGCTGGTTAGTTTTAGCTTCAGAGATAGAAACACCATGGCTTTCTACAACCATTGATGCAACCATAAGTTGTTCCTCTCTAGTTAAGCTCATTAGGATCTTAGTATATCGTTGATGATTGAATCAAGATTACTATATCTAGATACTTTTACTTTACCTTCTTGTAAAGCAACTTGATTCATAAATGCTCCATGTGTAGAAGGATTAGATACAAAATCCCAACAAACTAGTTCAAAATCGTCTTGAACCTCGAGGTGTCCTTCGTTTGTCTGTTGAACTGAACCTGTTCCTCTAGATGAAATACCTATTGTGTGTCCTGCTTTTATAATCTCTTTTACAATATTACCTGCTGGTGTATTAAGTAGTTCTACTTTACCCATTAAGTCATCTCCATCCCACCAAAGGTCTTTTACAACATGAGATGCATTTTTTAGTTCGACTACAGGTTTTTCTGGATGATCTAGTTCGCCAAAAGCGTTTCCGTTTTTCACAAACTCGTCCATATATTTTTTAGTTTCTCTTTCGAGAATAGGTTTTGCATATACTCTACCATTTTGATTCTCGGCAGTAGCTCTTTGCATTATTCCTTCAACTTCAAAAACTCCAGGTTTTGTTTTGGATTCTTTGAGTACAGATCTGAATGGCGTAACATTTATTAATAATTCAGCCATATCTTAAAAGTTTGGTGTAAATACTGTTTCTTTAGGACCTTCTGGAGTCTCATCAACTTCACCTGCTGATCTTGCTTGTGCAAGCATCTCCGGATCAATACGTTGAGTTTTAGGTAACTGTAGATCTTTTGTAAATCCTTTTTTAGTTACAGGACGTAGATCTTGAAGAAAAGCTGATTCAATAGAAGGGCCAATAAATGGTCCTATCTTTAAACCTTCATCATTCTCTATACTGTCCATATCATTGTAAACTTTTTGAATCTTATCTCTTACCTTACCGTAGAAAGATTCTACTTCAGTAACGATATTTTCCAGTGAGTTAATGACGTTTTGTGCTCCTGCATACGCTCCAAAATCTTCCATCTTTTGAGATAGCCTACCTGTAGCAGCTTCGTTTACAACGTCCTCGTTTAAAGTCTTCTTAATAATAGATTTAATAGCCTCTTTAAGTTGCTTTTCTTTTTTAGCTTCTTTTTCTTTAGCTTGATCGTAAGTAGATTTTTTACCAGCTAATCTATCTTGGGTATGAGCTTGTTGCATTCTTTTCATTGCATAGCTCTCATCCATATCTTCTATTACAGCTTCGATAGCATCTTTAACGCTAGTGCCTGGCTGTTCATCCATTAATGCAATAGCATCTTTTGCTATTTGAATAATCTGTTTAGATTTTTCTTGATTATCATAGAAGTTATGATCTCCTTCTTGATCCTCATCTACATCTTTACCCATTGCTTTTTTGATAGCTTTGTCTTTAGCAGCCATATAATCATCTCCATCGATGTCTCCATCTCCGTCATGATCTTTTCCTTGCTTTTCATGAACTTGATCATCGTAATCGTAACCGCCTTCCTTATAGGCAGCCATGAATGATTTAACAAAGTTATCCTGATCTTGTCCTGCATCATGATGAGTCATAGCTATCTCTCTAGCCATTTCTTCTGCATCTTCAGGAGTATAGTTAGCTAAAATATTTTCATTATCGATAAAAGATATATATCCATCTTTAGATGACATATCAATACCTTCTTCTGCTTCCCTCATATCAGAAGGACCTTCGTAGTTATTATCAATATACTCTTTAAACTCGTCTTCTATATCTACACCATCTAATAGGTCTTGATAATGAGTCTTTATAAAGTCTTTTAATATACCTGCTGTAATGTCTGGGTAGTTAGTTCTTAATGCTCCGACTACTTTACCTAATAATGCTTTTTTAGCATCTTCAGACATTGGTGGGTTGGGGTTTACTGCCTCCTCGTCTTGGTGAGGAAAATCATGATCATAAGAATCTAAATCATTCTTAGCATCTTCCTCTTCATCTTCGTTTACTTCTTCTTTTAATGTAGCTTTTTTAAGTCCGTTAAAAGTATCTACTGTACCAGTTCCTCTTTTTACTTCTACTTCTTTATCATGTTTGTCTACTTTATTAGATTCACCTGACATAAGGTCTAGATAGTGAGTGGCATTTTTTTCTAGGTTACTTTTAGCCTTATTAGTAGCTTTATCTAAATCTTCTTTTTTGATAGGGTCACAAGCTGGATCTAAACCTAGAACGGTAAGTTCAGCTCTAACACCTCTGTCTAAAGCATCAATAGAATATGTTAAAGCAGGACGATCATCATAAACTTTAGCTTCTGAAAAGGCTGGTTTAGCAGTTTCGAAGATCATTCCTCTATTTTTAAGAATTTGTACTGAAGAGTCAAATCCGTCATATTGTGATATTAGGTTAGGAAAAGCTTGTTTCATTTGACGAACAAACTCTCTCTTCACCATACTGCCTTCTAGTACGGCGTTATATTTTTCTGTTGCGGTTACTTGTCTCATATCTTATAAGTAGTCAAATCCTTTAGTATGTGAAGGCCTCTTTGGCCTTTCTTGTTGTTTCCAACCAAGGTTGGATAGTGTTTTTTTAGCTCTTTTACCTTTACCAAATGCTTTAGGTGTAGCATATTGTGCTCCTTCACCAGGAGTAAATGATGCTCCTCCTACGTTAGTAACATTTGCTTCATCTAGCTCTAGCATTACTTCTTTAACTAATGATACTAGCTGTGATCTTTTCATTTTAAAGACTTCAACTCATTAACTAGGTCATAATACTGCATTAAGTTTACTAAGTGGCTGTCATTAACTTTAGATTTTTTGTCTAAAGGTTTAATGCTTTTTGATACTTCACTTAGTTTTATCTTTACTACCTCGTTAGTAATCTTAGAAGAAAGGTTTCTAACAGCTGAAGCTATTTTATTCATTTCTTCATTAACGAGAGTCCGTAAACGAGATTGAGAGTTAACTGATGTAATAAACTCTTTAAGTATATTTTTCTGTTCAGGTAAAAGATTTTTATATTTACTATTAAACTTTTCTAATAAGATTTTAAATGTTAATAGTTTTAAATCTTTATCATACTTAGAATACTCTTCAATAAGTGTATCTTTTACTTCGTCTTCATTCTGCTGTGAAGAAGTAAGATGCTCTAAAATGGTCGTCTTATTATCTATAAGAATTTGAGGATTAATAAGATTGTCATTATTTTGGGCCTCTAATAAACAGTACAGAGCAGCTAGAGGTTTATAATCTCTTACTTGCATACCGAAAAACTCATCTATATTATAATGATTTTTGATCTCGGATATAAGTTTGTACTTTTGATTCTTAATACTTTTAGTATCTAGCTTTCTAGATACCTCAGTAATGGTTGAAACTATTGTTTCAGCTTTAGATTGAGATACATTTCTATTTTTTGTTATGAACTCATAAAGTTTATACTCTTTTGCTAAACTAGATGAGTTAGCAAAAAACTTCTGAAGTATAGAAACAGCAGCAGAATCACTATTGTTTAAAGTATCAGCTGTAATCTGTTTTACTAACAATTCAAATAAAAGACCTGTATTTCGGAATTTCGAATGTTTTATCTTCATTATACACGTTTACTATATATAAATATGTATCAGTTACCTAAATCTTTAATGTTGTCTTCTTTTAGAAGATCTGGTTCAGATTTAGATTCTTTACTGAATACTATATTTTTTAATGCCTCTTTGTTTTTATGATAAACTGCCTGTGTTGTAAGGTTTTCCATAACATTTTCATTGTCTGATGGAAACCCTCCATGCATACCTTGTACCCCTAAAGGATCACGTCCTCCTAATGGGTTATCATTAGTTCCGTATATAGAAGCCTTTTCTTTAGGTCTACCGCCTTCAGGTCCAGGTTCACCCCATTTAGGTTCCATTTCTGAATATCCTTGAGGAAGTTCTCCTGGTGATCCTCCCTTAGGAGTTGATACTGATCGTCTACCGTACATAGATGCTAGATCATGTGGTGTACCGTATGTAGTACCAGATTTAGCCGGGTCATTACCTTCGTTTTCAATCTGTGCTATTCTAAAACTAGATTTACTATCTTCCCGTACTAGATCTCTTTCTTGCATATATTGATCTTCTGACATATCAAATATCTTTTCGTAAATATAATCAGAAGAGAACATTTTAGTATCTTTCATTTGAGCGGCTAGATCTACTTTTTCTTTCAATAGAGCTATCTTCTCTTGTTCAAATACAATAGAAGGTACTGTCAACCTAAGTTCAAAGTTAGTAAGAGATTCTCCTGTAAATCCTTGCGTGTATAAATGTACTAGAGCTATTTTAGTAAGCTCTGATTCCATTATTTTCTGTATTCTTTCTACTGTTCTAGCAAATCTTATATCTTCTGCTGCTAAAGTAGCCTTACCTTGTAAGTCTCCTTCATACCCGAAATAAGCTTTTGGTATCTTTAAAGCTGCAAACATTTTCGATTGTAAGTACTCTACATCTGTTACACCGTCGTATTCTAATCCTTTAGTAGTCTCTATCTTAGTAGAAGTATCTCCTCCTCTAACTGGTAGATAGAAATCTTCCATCATATTTTGAAGGTTGAATCGTAAGTTATATTGACCATCTTCTCCTACATAAGGAGTCTTTTTCATTTGATTAATGGTCTTTTGCATAAACTGCTCTACTTCATTAGGTGGAATAGAACCAACATTAATATAGAACATTCTCTTCTCAGGTGCTCTCATTATACGATGTATTAACATCGCATCTTCCATAAGAGTTACTTGTTTAAATATCTTTCTAGCAGGTTCTATATAAGATCTACCATAAGGAAGGTAGTTAGTATCTGATATTAATCTGAAATGAGCTATCTCGTAGTTATCAAACTCTACTACTCTACTCTCTCCTTTTCGTTTTGGTAAGTAGTTAGGATGTTGAGAAGCTGCTATCCCATCAGGATCAAGTTGAAAAATAACTTTAGATGGGTTTTCAGGATCTTCTCCTTCTCTTCTTACCATATGGTAAACTGTATAAGGTAAAACATTGTAAACTCCGAACTTCTCTGCTACTTCTAGCTTTAGGAAAAAGTCTCCGTATTTACACATGTTTCTTGTCCATGACCATAGATTAAACTCAATGTTTAAAACATCATAGAATAAGTTATAAAGTACTCTTTGTATATTTTCATCAGAAGATTTTACCGAAAGTATTTCGTTTTGATCGTTCTTTACAGTTGCTTCATCGGCAATAATATCTAATGCAGAAGCTATAATAGGATCGGTGTCCATTGCTTCATAATCAGAATAGAGTTGAATCCTTAATGTCTGATAGTTTAGATTAGGATTAAATATATTTTTATTATTATAAAGGTAAAGTCTAGTAAACCTATCTACTAAAGAGTTAGTTTCGTATCGTCCTGTAGTTTGTATTTGATTTACATCTGCAACTTTTAACTCGTCACCACCGACATTTCTAACTACAATATCATTAGCAAAAAGTCTACGTAGCCTACCAAAAAGTGAAGTATCCGCCATTACGGTTTATTTTTAATTATAAATAGATCTATTTTAACAACCATCTGATGTCTTCCTCACCATATGCTGTCTTAGTAAGATAAGGATTTTCTCTCTGGTAAGCAACATTTTTCATAACAGCTTTGTTTTGAGCATTAAGATTACTAAAAGAGGATAGTTGAGCTCTAGCTAAATCCATGCCTTGCTGTCTAAGTTTTAATGCTGTATCTCTTACATAAAGAGCTGTTGCACATGATATAATAAGATCATCATTATATCTGTCTTGTGCTTGAGGTTTACCATTTTTCCAAACAAAAACTCTCATCTCTTGCATTAATCTCTTAGATTGAATAGTAACAGATTTTTCTCTAATGTATTCAATCATCTTTGCAATCACTAAAGGTCTAGTTCTCATAGACATAGTAAAGCCAGGAACAAGTTTATCACGTTCATACTTATGCATGTATGTCTCTACTGATTCCATATTAGAAGTAGAGCTATAATATATGTTTCTATATTCTCTTTCTAATAACTGTTCTATAGTAGCCCAACCTATATTAGCATTTTCACATACTAATAATGCTTCGTTATACTCTGAAGCTAAACCGCATAGGAAGTTACCGAAATCTTTAGGAGATAACTTACCTTTATATTCAGCAACTTGAACACAGTTCTCTATATCGAATACATGGCAAGCAGAATAATCTGTTGAGTCTCCTCGAGCTACATCAGCTACTACCATATATGATTTACCGTAGTCTACTCCTTCCCATATCCATAAGTTACCGTCTACACCTCTTCTCTCTACTGGGTCTTTCTGATAAGTTTCTTCAAAAAACGACATATCTTCTGGTTCAAATACAGTATCACCAGATGCTAAGAAATCACAATCACATTCTTGTCCTGCCATTCTAGGGCCTAAATCAGCATCTTGTTGATCTCTCCATTTTTGATTTCTTTCTGGATGTACTGTCCAAGGAAGCCTGATAGGTAAAAAACTATTTTCACCTGACTCAGCTCTTTCCCATGTTTGATGAAACCAGTTACCTATACCGTTGGGAGTAGATAATGACATACATTGTCCACCCGTTGCTAAGGTTTGCTGTGCTGCTGTAAATGTTTCTTCAATATTATCTATAAAAGCTGCCTCATCTATTAAGAGTAACGATACTGCTTCTGATCTTGCGGCATCTGCTGATGATGACTTAGCTTGTACTTTTGATCCGTTTTTTAATCTAAGAGATAGTTTATTCTTTTCTACAGAAGGTAGCTTTAACCATTTTGGTAACTCATCATACATGAAGATTACTTTAGTTACAAGGTTACGAGCCGTTGCTTGTGTGGTTGCTAATGCAAGTATGTTCTTATCTTTTTGAAATAACATTAACCACAGGGTATAAGCAGATGCTAAAGTAGATATACCTAACTGTCTTGACTTAAGAGTTATAAGGTATTGATGATCTCTAAATAAATGGAGTACTTTTTCTTGAAATGGATATAAGGCAAATAAGATTCTACCACGAGTTGGATGCTGTATATGGCAGTACTTTTTCATAAAGTACGCCGGATCTTTAGCACACTTAATATATTCTTGTGCTATTATTTTTTTTATATCTTTTGCCATAACTATTTAGATTTACCAAAAATAGACATATAGTCTACTTTTATCTCACCTGCGGACACTGTAACTTTATCTAAAAGGTCCATTGCTTTAAACTTTTTAAAGTCTATTAAAAAGTAGTATATTTCTCCACTTTCTAAAACAGAAGCTATATAGTTATTATCTCCTGGTTTAACTTTAAATTTTTCTTTTGCTAACCTACCCATAAGAAGTGATGCAGCTTGTCTTGCTTCTGAGGGAGATTGAAGAAGACTGTCTATAAAATCTACTTTTTCTTTTACAGATCTAATAAGTTCAAATGTACTTGCTGCTTCTAATAAACCTGGTGAATTTTTAAGTTCAAAAAAATACTCAAATGCTTGAATAAGCTCTTTATCAGTAAAGCTAGTTGGTCTAACTACTTTTTTATTTTCTTGAAGGTTTAAAACACTTCTCAATGCCTGTATACCGAATACGATAGTTAAAGCTCTAAGGTTAGTTTTTTGATCTCCGAACTTGCCTAAACCTATTTTACCGGTATGCTTTTTGTATGACTTTACTTCTGTTTTTACTGTGCCGATAGTAAGGTCTGGATCTGCATCAGCATGATTAGCTAAAGTAGTTACTGGTATTTTTTGATAGTTATATAACCAAAACATAGCTAGTTCTCCTGGACCAACTGTGTTATTTCCAGCATTATTATTAAACAAATGTTTCCATCCTTTCAAATCTTTTTCATTAGTAATACTAACTAAACCAGATCCTTGAGGTTGAGTATATTTACCTTCTACAGGAGGTATGTTATCATTAAATGCATCATTAAGTGCTTTGGGAAAATCAATCGCTTCATTTATAAGAGGAGCATCTATTTCAGATAATATAGCATCGAGTACAGCTTTATCTTTAGGATTCTTTATATCAGGAGTTCCTGATTCAGACCTATACGCCCATTCAGTATATAGTTTATCGATTACGTTCATATTATCCTTCTTCTCCAGATTCGAAGTCTATTGGCTCTCCTCCTAAGTCTTCTCCTCCTTCTTCACCGCCAAGGTCATCTCCTCCTAGATCATCACCACCTTCTCCTCCGCCGGCAGCATCATCTCCAGGAAACTCTCCTCCTCCACCTCCACCGCCTCCGGTGTCAGCGTCAAACTCTCCTCCTTCTTCTTCTCCTGCTCCTTTCATAGGTGCTTCTTTATAGAGAATAGCAAGTTTATCGATTGCTTGTTGGTAATCTGCTATATTAGATAGTACGTATCTCTTCCCAAGTATTTGGGCTTCGAAAGTTTTACCTGTCCATTTTAAGATATAATCTTGACCATTTTTAAGGTTTATTCTAAAAGAGGTAGGTCTTGGGGATATCCAATCTACAGATTCTACAAACTCTTTGAAGTCTTCAGTTTGCAGTTTTACAAGAGCTTGTCTTACAGTAGGAAACTTAGCTAATATAGTATCCGTAGCATCTTCTAATACTGTTTCAGGTCCTGCGTCTTCATCTGGTTCCTCCTCTGGTGTAGGTTCATCTTCCTCTTCTTCTGAAAGTTGATCTAATAGTGATTCGTTTAAATCCTGTGGTATGTTAGTATCCAGTATCTCTACTTGTTCTCCTTCTAAATCATCTAGTATACCTGCTTGGTATTCATCAACACTAAAGTAAAGTATTACACCATCAGGGTCGTCATTTATTTCATATTTGATTCCATATATGTCTTCTAATACTACTTGAGCTTTATTTTGACTAGCAGCGTCTTTAGGTATCTTTATATAGAACATTCTATCAGGTGCTTCGTTAAGCTCAGATAATACTTCAGCGTATGCTTCTAATATAAGATTATTTAAATGAGATTTTTTCATTTTATTCTGATGTTTTCCCTTCGTAAGGAGCTCCGTCATTTCTTCCGTATTCACCTCCTCCAGCTCTACCGTACTCGAAAGCAATTTTATAATGCTCTCCAATAAACTCCATTACTTCCATAGCAGCTTCGATTTCGTCTCCGTCCATCTCCATTGCCATTGCTTTAATAACTTCTATAATATCGTCTCCTGAACCTCTAAGTTCGTTTACTGAAGTGTCTAGTTCTTGTCCTGCTCCAGTTTTTGCAACCTTACTGTGCATCTTAGCCTCATGATCTTTCTTTTCTTGATTCAATTTTTTTACCTTAGCAATAAATCCTTTTCTTTTAGGATCATCTTGAGGTAACTTATTCATTGATGGTGCAAGTGCTTTTACTTTTTTAAGATCAGCTTGTATGTCAGATAATGATCTCCCTTCGTCTATTACTCCTTCTTCTAAAGCAAGTTGATCTAATGCTGGTTGCTTTTCCTCTGCTTCTAAATAATGTTGAGCTGAAGAGATAAACTCTCTTGCTTTTATAATCTTACCTTGCCACCAATGAGGAAAATCGACTTCACCATCTGATTGATCGTATTTGTGTAGTTGTTTGTATAGCTTAGCTGCATATACTGCAATATCGTATACATCATTCTTAAGCATGTCTGGTTCATCATCTTGATGACCTACATCTAAATCTCCTTCAGCTTCTGGCTGTTCAGGTACTTCGTCTGCTGGAGGAAGTTCAGCTGGTAAGTCAGTATCTTCTACTTCTTCTATATCGTTAGCATTTTGCATTAAAGCATGTATTTTTGCTATAGTCTCTTGGTCTTTTGGAGATAATCTTTTCATACGTTCGTGTTCTTGAGATTCTTCATCTCCGGGTTTCATTTCTGATGTTAGTCTGACATTGATTCCATCATCGGCTAAGTCTGCAGCTTTCTTTTCATCATCGGTAGAAACTACTCCTTTATCTGCTTCAAGTAGTTGTTTTTGAAGTGATTCTCGTAATACAGTGAGTTTATGTTTAGTTTCTTTAACGTCTAATGTAGTATTTTTATTATATGTGCCGTTTTGTATTTTTTCCAATGTAAGTTCACATTGTGATAAACGATCTTTGATTTCTTTGTATGTCATCTTCGAAAATGTTTTGTATACGTATATAAATAAATAGTCTAAGTATTACTACTATAAATAACCTTATAGGGCATACCTGTTTTTAAAAGAGTATATCCTAAAGCTACTCCTTCTCCATTACCTACTCCACCCTTATGTCCATGGTGTTTATAGGAGTTAGATGTAAAAGGATCTTTCATATCATTAAATATATGTAAAAAATCTGTATAATCATACTTTGGAAATAACATTCTGTCTTCATGTATTAACTTAATATCATTTTCTTGTACATCTTCATACTTAATAATATCTTTAAAAAAGTCCCAAAAGTAATGATCTTCCGCAGGTAAAGAGTTTAATGTTCCTTCGTTATTCCAGTATTGAAAAAATTGTATTTCGTTTGATTTGAAGTCAAAAAGATGAAAATCTCTTTCAAGATTCATTAACTCATCTGCATCGTAAACTAACCCTAGACTTTCATACTTATTTATATTCTCTAAACCAAAAATAAACTTATCAAAATAGTTAAAAGTATCTTTTTGATATTGTTCAGTGTTATACCCTTCAAAAGCAGAAGGCTTATTAGTTAGTATATGTATATTGAAATATTGAGAAAAATCGCATAGTAAAAACTCTTGTACTTTTTCTATATAAAAGTCACCTACTGCACTTGTTGAGAGAAGTATTTTATTTTTTTCCACCTTTCATGTTAGCACACCAGTGGTACATTTTACCTTTTTCTCCTCCAGCTTTTTTAGCCTTGGCTCTAAGTGAGGATACTGAGCCTTTACATGATGCTCCAGATTTTTTAACTCTTCCAGGTTTAGATTTTCCTTTTACCTTACCGTCTTTGTAGTTTTCGTTTTTAGAAAATACAGTAGGGTCACCTGATATCTCACCATGATTAAATCTAAGTTCAGATTCTATTCCTAATACTCCTAGTTTTGCTCCTAAACGTTCTTCAGTTTTATCGTCTCTTTTGAGTCTAGCGTTATAGTATTCTATGTATTCTAATGCTTCTGCTTTAGTAACCTTCTTTTCGTTTTCATATTCACCTTCTTCATTGGTGTAAATATAGAATGTACCATGCACATCTCCTTGAAAGATCATTTGTATTTGATCATTATCGAGATTACGTTTACCGTCTATAACACTAATGACTGTTATATACTTATCAATAGTAGCTTCTTCTCGAAGTACTTCTTTGATAACACCAAGCATTTCTTTTTTATTCATTTCTTTCTCCCCATTCTAGTGATACTTTATCGTCTGTTATTGGCCCACCTTTTGCCCATGTTCTACAGCTTCTAGCTGAATGACACTTAAAGTGATGCATCCAACAGTAACCTAATCTACCGTCTTCGTCAGATGTAACTCCAGGCATACATTCATCCATTCTAGGTGATATGTCAAATGCTACACAGTTACTACATTTAGACTCTAATGCAGCTTCTACTGTAGTGTTCCAATATTTTGCAATATCTTTCCAGTAACTACCTGGTTTATCTACATTTAAAGGACCGTACTGTATGTGGTCAGCCTTAATCGAGGCATCTCTATTCTTAGTATTTAATTCTAAGTCTTGAGTAGCTGCCGGACAGGCATCTTTTTTCATTTCATTAAGTAAACTAAGAAACTTCATATTATTTCTTTTTCCAGATTTCACCTCTTCTACATCTAACTACTGCTCCTGAAGCATAAGCTGATGGCCATGTATCGTATTTGCTTTTAGCTAATCTAGTACATCTATCGTCCTCTTGAAGTAGGTTTTCATTTTGTTGCATCTCTGCTATAGTACCTACTATTAGATTCCTAATATCCTCTCTAGTCATTTCAGAATATTGTGTAGCTTTAGGTACTTTTGATCTTTGTTTATCTTTTGGATCGCTTTTACGTGCTCCTCTTTCTTTAGCATCTGCTGACATTGTACCTTTAACTAGGTTACCAGATTTAGTAAAGTAGTGTCCTGCTGGAGCTTCTTTAGTTTCTTGCTTTAATGCATTACCTGCTTTTTTAGCATCTTTATATGCATTAGAGTTCCCATGAGAAGATTTCTTTCCTGCTTTTTTCTTAGCATTAATATTAGCCCAAAGGCCT
>ERZ1047472.541-NODE-541-length-33458-cov-43.781816_pt1 | contig 33458 bp, 25 predicted proteins | sample MGYA00383095_ERZ1047472 | MGnify/ENA primary metagenome ERZ1047472 (study PRJEB29581, sample SAMEA5548365) | metagenome | biome: marine; feature: coastal; material: water | depth 1 m | study: Short-term variability in the microbial, nano- and picoplankton... | reverse complement strand
GATAAAGAGTAATCAATTCAATAAATGTATTGTTTTAAAAAAAAGTAATTATTAAATAAAAATAATAAGACAGGTTTACACCTCATAATTTATGAATGGTAGATACCTCATACAGCATTTGGTGATAAACAAATACGGTTGAGAGTATAAAATTCATACTCAAAATTTAATTTCTTGTATAAAAAAATTAATCTTTATATACTCTTACATAATCTATTTCCATACTGCTTTTTGTAAAAAAGTCACTAATATTCCCCCCTAAGTTACCTCCCATAGCCACATTTAAAATTATAAATTGTGGTTTGTCAAACGGCCAATTATTAGCATTTTTATTTGCAGGATTGTACGTATAATGAACAACATCATCTACGCTAAATTCTATTTTATCTTTCGTCCAATTTAAGCCGTAGGTGTGAAAATTTGTAGAGACATCATTTACTCTGTTTAAAAAATATACATAAGGAGTATCATCATATCCAGAATTGTTATGTATGGCACTAGAGGTAACTCCAGGATTATTCCCTTTGTGTTCCATGATATCAATTTCTCCACATTCTGGCCAACCCACTGAAGTAATATTATCACCAAGCATCCATATTGCAGGCCAAGTTCCACGACCTTCTGGCAATTTAGCACGCACTTCAACTCTTCCATAAGTAAAAGAAAAACGACCTTGAGTTTTTAATCTTGATGAGGTATATTCGAAACCACGATAGGTTTCTCTTTTCGCAGTAATTTTTAAAACACCATCTTCAACAGTTGCATTTGATCTTGTGTAAAATTGTTCCTCATTATTTCCCCATCCATATTCTCCATTACCAATGTCATAATTCCAGTTATCTGAAGAAGGACTTCCGTTGGTATCAAACTCATCAGACCAAACAAGACCATCGGGACCTATTGGTGGTTCTGGATCTACAATAGGGTCATCATTACTACTGCAAGAAAGTAAAAACAATAAAAGAAAAAAGCTAGTTATGGTGTATTTCATGATGTATGATATTATTAATTCAAAAGTTATATTCACAAATTTAATGACATTATTTTGAGTTCTCAAGGGAAAATTGGAAAAATTAATAGTGAATATTTATTTTCTATATACTATGATCCAATACTCTTTATTAAATTGAAGATCAAACACTTCAATTATTTATTTTTAGTCTTTAAGACTTTATATTTTGCTAAACATTGCATATAATAACGATGGTTTATATTCAAAAAAAGCTAGCATACTTTTACTATTTGTGGTCTAGTTTATAAAACAACTTTTACACTAAAAATCGTTTTAGTTGTATCTATTTAAAAATACCTGTTACATTCTCTATAGATAATTTCACCTCTAGAATTTTGCTACTACGAACCATCAATGATAAGAAGAGGAAAATAAACTATTTATAATTAGACAATTGTGAACCAGAAACTCACTACAAGTTAAAAAAATACCCGTACACAAATGTGAACGGGTATTTTGTATTTAATAAATAGATACTACTAGTATACGTAGATATTATCTATAAAGAAAGATTTATCTCCTGTTGCAGTTGCATCTGTACCAACTTCATATTTGATTTGATCAAGATTACCTCCACTTTCAACAAAACCAGCAAAATCAGATAAAGGAATATCAAAACTAGTCCATGCACCATTTTCTAGAGCACCATCAACACCAATTTCGAAAGTTCCTCCTGCAGCTTGTGTATTAATAAGAACAACTTTTAAAGCTGAAAGGTCAGCAGAATATACATCCATGTGAATCATTGTCTTACCAGCAAGATCAACTCCTGAAAAAGCATTTCCTTGATAATTCAATTGAGAATACCCAAGTATTTTATTTCCATCAATATCAATTTCTGAATACTGAGTTGCTTGACCCCAATTTGGATATGGATCCCAACTTTCTGGAGCAGTATAAGAATCACTGTAAATAGAAGTAACTTCTGATTGATCTTTTGTTGGTGCTGCTGGAGCTGTATCAGGTGTCGCTACTATAGGACATCCGTTAGCCGCTTCACCAGCTGTATTTGGACAATCATCGTCAATATCAAGTACACCATCTCCATCTACATCTGTTGTTGGAAGTTGAGCACCTGCAGAACCAACTCTAGCAAATTTAAATTGCCAATATCCTGCTCCCATTTGAATGTTAACAGTCAATTGGTTTTTGTCATCAGAGATAACTGCATCACTATAAGTAAGACTTTCTTTAGCATTTGCTGGATCGGTAAGTTCAACACCATTAGCAACTCTAGAAATACCTAAAAATGCTCCCCTTCCGTCAATTGTAATAGTACCATCTTCAGTATTGTGAGACCATGTAGCTGTTGCAGTACCATCAAAAGGAGCTAACGCAACACCACAACCTTCTTCAGCTACAGCATCCCAAGCACCTTCTAACCAAGTTTCATCTCCTAAAATATTGTGAAAAGACATGTCATCTTTGAATTCATAAATATCGTCAAAAAAACATGCTCTCGTTTTTAAATCAGAAAGTGAATTTGACCACCATTGACCACCATCAGCATAAACTTGCATAGTTTCTCCTACCCATAAAGCTTTTGCCTCATGTAAAAGAACCCATTGACCAACTAAATCCGATTGCTCTACCACAACATTATAAGTTGTCGTTTTGGTTACATCATCTGCACCTGCAGCAGAAGCAGTAACAGTAATATCGTATGATGCAGATACTGGTGGATATGTATAAGAAACAGCAGGTCCTACTGTAGCTATCACATCGTCTGTAGCGTCAGTTCCAAAATCTACAGAATAAGAAGTAGCTCCATCCGCAGAAGGTAATACAGATACAATGTTTCCTGAACCGGATGCATCTATACTAAAATCTAAATTACTAATAGTTACACTAGAACCACCTCCAGTATCATCATCACTATCACTAGAACATGATACAATTAGTAAACTTGCAAAAAGCAAGAAACTCATTTTTTTTAATAAACTCATAATTTTTGTTTTTAATTTAATTTTAATTAACATATTCAACAACTTGCAATATACAACTTGTATTTTTAATATCCTGGATTTTGTCCCCATGTACTTAGAGCATTTGCTAGCTCTAACTCTACTAAAGGAATAGGAAATATTTCATTTTTATTTTCATCAAACGTAACTTCAGTTTCCGCAGTTTGATCTGGTCGGGTTGCATTATAATTATCAAAGGCTTCTTTTGCCTTACCGGTTCTTACCAAATCAAAGAAACGGTGTCCTTCACCTGCAAATTCTAAACGTCTTTCATCAGCTATGGCTACCAATAAATCTGATTCTCCATTATATGGGTAATCGTGAGAATTGTTTCCAAAAGCTCTATTTCTTACTTGATTTAAATAAGAAATTGCATTGGCTCCACCACTTTGTGCTGCAGCCTCTGCTGCCATTAATAAGACGTCTGAATAACGAATAGATCTATAGTTATTATCGTAGTTCAGAGGGTCTGAACCATTTCTATTATTTTCATTTTCTTGAGTTGGAAGGTATTTTTTAGAAAAATAGCCTGTGTTTTCTCTACTTGGCGAATATTGTATAGACTTTGGCTCCAAGATAGTAATATCTCTTCTTTGATCTCCATCTGCATAGGCATCATATAATTGTTGCGTAGGCAAACTGAATCCCCAACCTGATTTGTATACAGGTCCAGTATAGTCTCTAGGAGCATTATTTTGAGGTAAATAACTTCCTTCACTACATTGGATACAACCCCAACCTGCACCTTCTACACTTGTGTATTGTACTTCAAAAATAGAACCTGGTCCATTTTCTCCGCTTTTTTCAAACAAATTTGATAAAGGAGGTAAACTATAAAATCCACTATTAATAACTAGATTTAATTGAGTTAATGCATCACTAAATTTAGAAGTGTCAAATTTACCATGATACAGGTATACTTTACCTAACAAGGCTTGGGCAGCTGTCTCGGTAATTTTATATTTTAAACTTGGATCTGTTGTAAAAGTTGGTAAACCAAGAGCAATGGCTTCTTTTAAATCTTCTTCAATTAAAGCATATGCTTGTGCAATACTACCTACTCTGTTGGCATCATATTGTTCTCCAATTCTGATACGTTTATCTGTAATTCTTGCTACTCCATTTCTTTCTTCAACAGATAATGGTATATCTCCAAAAAATTTCACTAATTCAAATGCATAGTAAGCTCGAAGAAAGTAGGCCTGGGCGATAATTTCATCTTTCCCATCAAATTCAGTTTTATTTTGAAATTCTAGAATATAATTTGCTCTCCCCATAGCTGCATACATAAATCTCCAAATGTCTCTCAATTGGTTATTGTCAGCTGGAGTTACATCCATTTTATCTACCCTTTGCAAAGTGGGTTGGTCATAAGTAAATGGATCTCCACCAAGAATAATGTCATCCGAAGCACCTACAATGGTTAAAATGTTTAAATAAGTCGATTGCAACATATCGTAAGCACCGATCAGGGCTTTTTCATAATCCTCAGGGGAATTAAAATAATCATCTGAATCTTGAGCAATAGGCTCTAGATCATCAATAAAAGAACTACATGAAACAAACACAGAACTTAGTACTATGCTCATTATTAAAATTCTACTATATTTTTTAACTTGATGTAATTTCATAATTTATAATGTTAAAAAGTTAAACTAAGTCCTAAAATGAATGTTTTTGCTACTGGATAGAAACCTCTATCAATACCACCTCCAATTGCATCTCCACTGGAAGCAGATGGGTCATAACCAGAGTAATTGGTAAATGTATGAAGGTTATTAGCTGACAAAAACACACGAAGACTATTCATTTTTATTTTATCTAATATGTTTTTATTAAAAGTGTACCCTAATTGTACATTTTGTATTCTAACAAATGAAGCATCTTCAACATAATAATCAGAAAATAAATCTGTATTAATAGAAGCGCCAGAAGTTGCTCTAGGTTCTGTATTGCTTGGATTTGTAGGTGTCCATCGATCTAAAACTCTTGAACCTTTGTTGGCTAACAAGTTAAACCTTTGGTAATCTCTGACCATATCATTTCCAAAAGAACCAATAGCGGCAAGACTAAAATCAATATTTTTATAAGAAAAACCTAGATTCAATCCTGCTGTCATGTCTGCAATAGGATCTCCGATATCTGTTTTGTCTTCTTCTGAAATATATCCATCTCCATTTGTATCAACAAATCTTAAATCTCCAACACCTGCTCCTTTGTGATATACACCAAGATTATCTGTAGGTGCATTTGCATCTAAAGCATCTATTTCCGCTTGATTTTGATAGATTCCATTTGTTTTGTAACCATAGAAATATCCTAGAGAATGACCTGCTTCCATTCGAGAAGTAACAATTCCAGTACCAACTCCAAATCCACCACCTTGTTCGAAACCAGCAAGGTTACCAACATAAGTAACTTCATTATGGATACTCGTAAAATTAATACTCGTATTAAATTTAAAATCATCTGTAAACTGATCTCTATATGAAATTAAAAATTCAATTCCAGAGTTTTCTACAGTACCGGCGTTAATTGCTGGAGCACTAGAACCAATTCCAGCAACACCAGTTAAAGCTGAAGATTCCGGTTGAATTAATAAATCGTCAGTAACTTTCTTGTAAACATCTAAATTAAAAGAAATCTTATTATTGAGAAGTGCTGCATCAATACCAATATTTCCTGTAGAAGTGGTCTCCCATTTTAAATATGGATTTCCTAGCTGACCTTCGGCAACTCCTACCAATAAATCTGATTCAGAAACTTCCATATTGTTACTATACACTCCTTCACCATTTAGAGATCCTACATAAGGGAAATTACCTCCTGAAACTCTATCACTTCCTAACTGTCCATAACTCACTCTTAGCTTCAAAGAGTTCAAAAGATCATTATCCTTTAAAAAGTTTTCTTCAGCAATATTCCAACCTAAGGAAACCGCATGAAAATAACCAACATTAAAATTTTCTGCTTTACTGAATCTAGAAGACTGATCTCTTCTAATCAATCCAGACAATAAATATTTTTCATTATAGTTATATTCTACTCTTGCAAAATAAGACAATAGTCTGTTCTTAAATTGATTTCCACCTGTTTCAATAGCTGCAGGTTGAAAACGAGGATTTACGGTTTCAGAATTAGCAATACTTGCCAATCCAATAGAATTCGCATCATCTTTTAAAGAAATTCCTAATTGACCTGCAAACAATCCTTTTGTCTCAAACATTTCGTGACCTAAAAGCACTTTTAGATTGTGAACATCATTAAAAGTATCTTGATAGGTTATTAAATTATTCCATGTATAATCATCGTAGGTATCTACATTATCTGAAAACTCATTATTGGTTGTTCTACTTAAAGATTTGTTACCTCCTAGAAAAACCAACGGTCTGAAGATTTCTGTGTTTACGACAGCATGGTTCATTAAATACTTTGTTCTAAAAGATAATTTGTCGTTAAATTTATAAGTTGCTGCTAAAGTTGGACTTATTTTATCTACAATAGATTTATTGTAAGTACTCGCAATTTGTGATAATGGATTGGATACTTCAATAGCACCTGTTTTCACAATTCCATAACCATTTCGCAATGCTTCAAAACCAGCATCTGCTAATGGATTAGGATCTTTTGGCAAAGTAAAAGGATCTGCATTGACAGCATTGTATAGCACGGCACCAATACCACCCTCTGCCAAAGAGTTTTTTTGCGAATGTGTAAAAATAGCAGTTGCAGATAATTGTAATTTATCTGTGACATCATATCTTACATTGGCTCTCGCAGTAACTCTGTTATAATTTGACTTATCCAATCCTATGATACCATCTTGGGTAAGAAAAGAAGTTCCGAAAGAATATGCTAAATTTTCAGCACCTCCACTTGCATTGATATTCGCATCATACATACCTGCCATTTCAAAAACTTCATTTTGCCAATCTGTATTTGCCAAGGGCTCCGTAGCACTTACTCTAGAGTCAAATACTAAACCTGTAGAGGGTTGAATAAAGTAATAGCTTTTATTTGTAGCTTCATTAATGTAGGCTCCTAATCCAGCTCCGTCAAGTAAATCTATTTTTTTACTAGTTTGCTGTAACGTAAAGTTAGTATTTACCGTAAACTTTAAATCTGTATTTTTAATTCCTGATTTTGTTTCAATTAGAATAACTCCATTTGCAGCAAGTACACCGTAAATTGCAGCAGTTGCATCCTTTAAAACATTTACGCTTTTAATATCATTTGGATTGATAACCGATAAATCAGATATTCGGTTTCCATCTACTAATATTAAAGGACTATTGTCTCCATTTGTGGAAACACCCCTAATTCGTATGTTCAAACCACTACCTGGTGATCCAGAATTCGAAGTAATATTTACACCTGACACCTGACCTTGTAAGGCTTGCTCTATTCTTGTTGGATTTAATTTTTCAATGGCCTTTGCATCGACAACAGATACTGCTCCCGTTGCTTCTTTTTTTCGTTGGGTTCCATATCCTACAACAACGATCTCACTTAAAGATTCTGCCTCTGTCTCCATGGATACATTCACTACCTCAGATGCTACAATGACTTCTTTTTGTTTATATCCTAAATAACGAAATATAAGCGTTGCACCTTTTTCTATATTTTTAAGACTGTAAAAACCGTCAAAATCTGTTTGTGTACCTGTGTTTGATCCTTTCAGAATGATACTAACTCCCGGAAGCATGTCACCATTTTCTGCATCCTTAACAACTCCCTCAACATTGAGTGTTTGAGACATTGCATTTAGACCTAGTACAAGGAATAATAATACTGTAATTTGTTTTCTCATGAATACTAATATTTAATTTCAGTAAATTTAATGATAAAAAATTGTTAAATCCCCTAAAAACACCACAACAAAAAGTATACATCGAAAAAAAACATGTGTGATACTGTAAATTCAGCAATAATCGGATGAAACATCATTTTTTTTAAAACAACATCGTTGTAAAAAAAATAAAATGTTGTGTTTTTGTTGAGGTAATCTGAAAAGATGTTTTTTTAATATTAAATTTCCAAAATATAACTTGTCAAATTAGAATCATGAGGAAGATTCATTTTCTTTCTTAATCGATACCTTTTAACTTCAACACTCCTTGGTGAGATATTTAAAAGAGGTGCGATTTCTTTAGAAGATAAATTTAACCGAAGATATGCACAAAGTCTTAAATCATTTGGTGTCAAACTAGTATGTTTGTCTTTTACTTTTTTTAGAAAGTTTTTATCCGCATTGTTAAATGCCTCCTGAAACATTTTCCAATCATCTGTATTGTTTAAATTTTTATCAATGATTTTTACAACCCTAGAAACATTCTTATCCCCGCCATTAACCAACTCGTTTTTTATGTTGTTTAAGAAATCATTTTTCTTAATCATATTCATAGTAGAAGAAGCCAATTCTCTATTTTTACTTTCAATATCACTTCTTAATTTTTCATTATTTAATTTTATGATCTCCTGAGAACTCTCTAATTCTCTGAGCGCTGCTTCTTTCTTCGTCTTTTCTAACAAGTCTTCCCTTTGTTTTTTATAGTGTCTTTTTGAAGTTACGTGAAACAAATAAAACAGGAATAAAAAAATGATCACATATAGTATTATGAGTGTATTTGACAAATACCAGGGCCTATCGATCACAAATTTAAAAGTAGCTTCATTAACACTCATTTTCCCTCCAATAATAGCCCTAACTTTAAAAGTATAAGTACCATATGAAATATTTTCAAACAGTACAGATTTCGTATCAGACATAACACTCCATTGCTTACTGTGCCCCAACAATACGTATTGATATTTTATGCTTTTAAACTTACTATAACTAGGTACGCCAAAGAAAAATTCAAAATTATTTTGATCAAATGAAAATTCACTTTCTTCAAATAAATTCACTTTATTTTTTGGCTTATCAAGAATGTAGTTATTTATTTTATTAATACTTACTTCAAAATCTTTCTCCTCATTTAATTTATTTAAATTAACAGCGATGTAACCATTTGAAGTACCAATAAGATATTTTTGATCTTCTAAGTGTATAATATTTTCGTAACCGAACGTTGCCTTGGGTATAGAGGCAGAAATAGGAATACTATTTACAATAGGTCTATTGCTTAATTTCCCTGGAATCAAATAATTAATAGTTTCTTTAGAAAAAGACCAAAGAATCGTATTGGACTTATTGAATGCCAATTCTGCTGAAATAAAATTATCTTCAGAGATTAGCTGACTATAAATACTGTCTCTTGTAAAAACATCTTTTTCTTTATTGTATAAATAAACCCCCTTTTTACTAGAATACAGAATTTTATCTTGGAAAGAAATTAAACTAGAATGAAGTCCTTTTTGTAAAGATTTTTCTTTGCTTAGGTGAACCACCTTCCTAAGATCAGAATCTAAAGTGAGTTTGAAAACTCCCTTGTACTCATGATTTACAAAAAAGTCGTGAGCTCCAAACTTTGCAATATATTTACTTGAATTACTAAATCCTTTTATTTTATTTCTTAAACTCCATACACGGTTTTTCTTTTCAAGAATATACAATCCATCATAACAGCCTTGAATGATTGTATTATTATCTATCTTTTTTAAGATCCAGGTTCCTTGAGTATCAAAAATTGTCGTGGATTTATTTTGGTCAATTATAAATGTACCTGATGTGTGTCCACAAAATAGTTGGTCATCAATAATTGTTAAACTCCAAACCTGACCTTGAGTGTTTTCTATGAGCTTGAAACTTTCTTCGGAATCGATATTTCGATAAAATAATCCTTGATTTGTCCCCAAATACAATTTATCCTTAAAAACGATGGACGCGTAAATAGTCCCTATAAAATTACTATTGTTATTGTAAATTTTAAAGGGGGAAGTACTATTAATACTATTAATTCCATTATCTAAACCCAGCCAAATCGTATTCTCGACATCCTCAAAAACCGACAGAATTGTATTATTATTCAAACCTGAATCTTGAGTTATTTGATAATTAAGTTCCCCATTACTCTTTAGAGAAATAAAACCATCAGAAATGGTCCCTAGAGCAAACTCATTGTTTCTAAGTAGTTTAGCTCTATATACTGTTACCGAATTGAGCAATTTATCAGAAGGCGTTTTCCACTTCTTGAGAACACCCCGATCTAAATAGTAAAAACCAGCTTTATGAGTTAGAAAAAATAATTTATCCTCTTTTTCAAAAATTTCAACAATGATGTTTTCTCTTAAAACTTGATGATCTGAAACCAACTTGGGCTCTCCATTTTCAATCTTAAAAACACCCTTTTGACCTTCTTGAAAATAAATGAATTTATTGACCTTAGTCAATAAGTGAAGGTTGTATTCAGAATCAATAATTTTTAACATGTTGGACTCTAAATTGTATAGGTATATTCTTTCTAAAGATTTAAAAAGAACCCAACCATCAATTTCTAAAATATTCCAAATTTGTTCGTCTTCCAACATTTGGATATTAAGTTTTTTTGCAATGGAAGTAAATTCTAATTCTCCGAAAGTATTTTTTTTCCAATAACCAAAATCCATGTAGAAGCCAGTAAAGATCATATCATCCAAAACTTTTACAGATCTCATTATTGTTTCGTTAGGAGTTGGATACAAGTGCCATGAAGCTCCATTAAACTCTAACAAACCTTTGTTATTAGCAACATAAATAAATTTATTTTCAGATTGTGAAATAGACCAGTTTTGATTTTCAGCCTTGTAATCTTTTGCTATATATGTATTGATGGGAGGTAACTCTTGTGCAGGCATTAAAAATGATGACAAAAGCAACATAGATAAAAGAGCTAACTTATTCATGTATTGTATATTTTTGTTTGGTTTTAAATTTACACTAAAAATAACAAAAATAGGGGTTTAAATGAATAAATGTATCATTATGTATAGAAAAAAAATAAAAACAAACTAGAATTGCAACAACAAAAGAAAAGTTTTTTTTTAAATAAGTTATTAAATTTAGTAACTTTATGGAAATTTTATAAATAGGGTTATGAATTTCATAAAAAAAATAGGGTTAAGCAATTTCCTGATACTATCACTTTGCGCTTCCATTATTTTGTTAGCTGAGTACCTGTTTTTGACAGGAGAAAAACTACACGGAATATTTATTGGACTTTGGGCTCCTACATTATTAGGAGTGATTATTTACTTAAAACTGATCAAATATGAACGCAAATAGTATCGTATTATATTTTTCAATCTTTGTAGGAATATGTGTATTATTTTGGGCCTTTTTTATGATCAATGAGTTCAATAAAGTAACTAAGAACTAACAATACACGTCTTAAAGGTGTCTATTTTCAAAATCATCACTTTCCGTAAATTAGTGTAGAATCGTAAATAATAATTCTTTCAAAATATCACTTTGAGATTGGTTCGCTCCTACACCTTTACTTTTTATATCTGCCTCCCTTAGTAGAGCTATTATACGTGCTACTTTTCGCATTGGATAATTTCTTGCTGCTATAAAATACTCGTCGACAAAATAGGGACTTACCCCAATAGACTTAGCAACAAAACTTTTAGACTTATCCTGCAAAGAGTGAAATTTAAGCAACTGCGTAAAAAAGCTATTTAACAGTGAAATTGTCATTACTAGAGGATTATTTTTTGGATTCTCCATAAAATAATTGATGATCCTATTCGCCTTAACAATATCTTTCTCCCCTATAGATTTTCGTAATTCAAAATTATTAAAGTCTTTGGAAATACCAATATTATCCTCTATATGAACAGGAGTAATAATAGTCTCTTTAGGAAGCATCAAAACTAACTTGTCTAACTCGTTCGATATTTTGCTGAGATTCGTTCCTAAAAACTCAACTAACATTTGAGCTGCTTTTGGTTCTATTTGATATTTTTTTCCATTTAAAACGCTACGAATCCAATCTGAAACTTGATTTTCATATAGTTTTTTACTTTCAAATAGCAGTCCCGACTTTGCAATTGCTTTGTGTAGCTTCTTACGTTTATCTAGCTTTTTATATTTATAATTGAATACCAATACTGTTGTCAACTGAGGGTTTTCTGCGTAAGAAACTAACTTTTCAATGTTCCTACTTAAATCCTGCGCTTCTTTGACAATTATCACCTGTCTTTCAGCCATCATAGGATATCGTTTCGCTGAAGAAATGATCTCTTCTATGCTTGAATCTCTCCCATACATCACTTGTTGATTAAAACCTTTTTCAGTTTCATCTAAAATATTTTGCTCTATAAAATCAGATATTTTATCAATATAATAAGGCTCCTCACCCATAAGAAAATAGATCGGATGTATATTCCCCTTCTTAATATCTGAAACAATGGTTCTAATCTCGTTCATTTTATTACTTTTGATCGATGGAAAGACTCAATCTACCAACTTATAATTTTAAACTCAAAAATAGTCAAAATAAGACGCTTATTTTTGATAAATTAAGAAAAAAATATGTGGTATTAACTCCAGAGGAATGGGTTCGTCAACATTTTGTACATTTTTTGATTGATAAAAAAAATTATCCTGAGACTCTAATAGCTATAGAAAAACAATTGACCATCAATAATCTTAAAAAAAGAACAGATATTTTAATTTTTAATACAAATGGAAATCCAGAAATTATTATAGAATGCAAAGCTCCCTCTGTAAAGATTTCACAAGAAACTTTTGATCAGATTGCTCGTTATAATATAAAATTAAACGCCAAATTTTTAATTGTCACCAATGGAATTACACATTTTTATTGTCAAATGGACTTCAAAAACAAAACCTATATTTTCTTAAAAGATTTCCCCAGTTACAAACCATAAATACTCCTTTTTATTAAGAGAACTTTAAGCATAAACTAATTTATAAACTGTATTTTCGCGAAACTTGAAAACAGCAATCGTCATATTAAACTGGAATGGGCAAAAATTATTGGAACAATTTTTACCATCTGTCGTTAACTATAGTTCGAAAGAGGCTACTATTTATATCGCTGACAATGCTTCAACTGACGATTCGATCGATTATGTAAAAGCGTTTTTTCCATCCGTTAAAATTATTAAAAATACTGAAAATGGAGGATATTCAAAGGGGTACAATGAAGCTTTGCATTTTATTGATGCAGATATTTACTGCCTTTTAAATTCTGATGTTGAAGTTACAGAAAACTGGCTTAAACCCATCACTGAAACTTTCAAAAGGGATAAAGATACCGCCATTATTCAACCCAAACTATTAGACTTTAAGGAAAAAACAAAGTTTGAATACGCGGGAGCTGGAGGTGGTTATATCGATTTTTTTGGATACCCCTATTGTAGAGGACGTATTTTTAACCACCTAGAAACAGATAGGGGGCAGTTTAATGATGAAGTAGATATCTTTTGGGCTTCGGGTGCCTGTTTGTTTATTCGCTCAGAAGTGTTTCATGAATTGGGAGGATTAGACGAAGATTATTTTGCTCATCAAGAAGAAATTGACCTTTGTTGGAGAACTCAAAATCTTGGGTACAAAGTTAAATATGTTGGATCTTCTTGTGTCTATCATGTCGGAGGGGCAACTCTCAAAGAAACAAATCCACATAAAACATTTTTAAACTTCAGAAATAGCCTCTTAAATATTGTAAAAAATGTTCCTAAAAAATGGTTTTTATTCGTCATATTTTCACGTTTGCTTCTCGATGGAATTGCGGGTCTTAAATTTATAATTGAATTAAGACCTATCCATACATTCGCAATTATGAAAGCACATATGAGCTTGTATAAGAATTTGTATCCCTTTTTACAAAAACGAAAAAAAACATCTAAAAAACCCTATTACTTCAAGCACTTAAGTGTTGTTTACCAGCATTTTATATTGAATATAAAAAAATTTAAAAAATTAAATTAACCCCATAAAAAGTAAGTTTTAAAATACGTCTATACTTCCTTTCCCCTCTCTAATCACAACGGGAGCATCTATTAAATCTACTACTGTAGACGCATAGTTATCTCCATATCCGCCATCAATAACAAGATCTACCTTTTTTTCCCATTTTTCAAAAATCAATTCTGGATCTGTAATGTATTCTAAAATTTCGTCATCATCTTTGATCGAAGTTGACACAATCGGATTCCCTAAAGTTTCCACAATTGATCGAACTATATTATTATCTGGAATTCTAATACCTACTGTTTTTTTCTTTTTAAATACTTTGGGTAAAGTATTGCTTCCCGGTAAAATAAATGTGTAGGGTCCTGGTAGGGTTCTTTTAAGTATTTTAAAAGTTGTACTGTTTAGTTGCTTAACATAGTCAGACAAATGACTTAAATTATTGAAAATAAAAGAAAATGTTGCTTTTTCTAATTTCACCCCTTTTAACATAGCAACTCTTTCTAATGCTTTGTTATTTTTAAGATCGCAACCCAAACCATAAACAGTATCTGTTGGAAATATTATCAGTCCTCCCTTTTTTAATGTCGAAACCACCTCTTCGATTAACTCTTGACTGGGATTTTCATTATATATTTTTATAAATTTTGCCATGTCATAAAGCTACAAAAACTCAACTTAATGATCAATTAAGTTGAGTTTATTAAAAAAATAATGGTCTATTATGATTTATCTAACAATCTAAATCCTTCTCCATGAATATTTAAAATTTCAACATTGGCATCAGATTTCAAATATTTACGAAGCTTTGCAATATACACATCCATACTTCTTGAAGTAAAATAATTATCATCTCTCCATATTTTTGTTAGCGCTAACTCTCTAGGCATCAAATCATTTTTATGAATAGCGAGCATTCGCAATAATTTACTTTCTTTCGGAGAGAGTTTTACAGGCTCTCCATTTTCCCCTACAGATAAATGCCTTAATTTAGAGTTGAAGAAAAAACCAGCTATTTTAAATTCAAATTGTTCGAAATCGGCAGATTTATCGAGACCTTTTCTTTGCAATATTGCCTTAATTTTATGCAATAATACTTCGGAATCAAAAGGTTTGTTTAAATAATCATCTGCTCCTACAGCATACCCCTTTAAAACATCTTCTTTTAAAGTTTTAGCTGTTAAAAAAATTATTGGTACCTCTTTGTTTGTCGCCCTAATGTCTTGCGCTAATGAAAAACCATCTTTACGAGGCATCATTACATCTAAAATACACAAATCATAATCCGTATTTTTAAACATAATTAATCCTTCAATTCCATCTTTTGCATGTGTAACATCATAGTCGTTTAATGTTAAATAGTCTTTTAAGACAGTTCCAAAATTTGGATCATCTTCAACTAGTAAGATTTTTTTGCTTTCCATTGTTTTACTTTTTTAAATTAAAGGTAATTTTACCGTAAATATACTCCCAATTCCTTTTTCGCTTTCAACCATAACTTCCCCATAATGTTTGTCTATAATTTGCTTAACATAAGCCAAACCAAGCCCATGCCCCTTTACATTATGAATATTTCCTTTTTGTTCTCTATAAAACTTATTAAACACCTGTTTTTGAACCGATTTACTCATCCCTATTCCTGTATCTTTTATTTTAAAAATAAAAAATTTATTGGTGGAGTGAGTGAAGACATCTATTTTAGGAAGTCCATTAGAATACTTTAATGCATTTTCTAATATGTTGACAACAACGTTTGTTAGATGAAACTGATTCCCTATTATCTCCGTTGTTTTAGCCTCTAAATGAATATCCAAAGAACTTTGACTATCTGCTATCAATAAGCTTATCCGTGAAATAGCATCATCTATTACATCATGCATATCAATAGCTTCTTTTTTGATATCGATTTGATTTTTTTCTAAACTGGAAATTCTTAAAACATTTTCTACCTGAGAGTGCATTCTTTTATTTTCGTCTCTTATCATTTGAATGTACCGAAGCACCTTATTATTATCGTCTATAATCTTTGGGTTCTTAATAGAATCTAATGCTAAGTTGATGGTCGCAATGGGTGTTTTAAATTCATGCGTCATGTTATTTATAAAATCAGTTTTTATTTCAGATATTTTCTTTTGTCTGATTAATTGATACAACGAGCTTGAGAAAGCAATAATAATGATCAAAATAAAAAATAACGATAAAATTAAAATATTCGAAATCCCCGAAAGAATGTGCTTGTTTTTAGTAGGAAAGGTAATATATAACTCATACTCTATTGTTCCATTTGGGTTTAAAAAAAATGGATATCGATAACTTTCTTTTTTATTGATCGTATAATATCCTGATTTTAATTTTGTAGCCAAACCATCTTTACTATATACACCATACTTAAAATCTAAATTAATATTTCTTTTTATTAGCTCTTCTTTAATAGTAGTGTTAAGCTCTCTATTTCTAACCCTTTGATGAAGAGGCTTGGTTTTTTTGTAGGCCTCAAGTGCTCGTGAAAAATATGGTTTTTCCATATCTTTGTAACGTTTCGTGAACGAGTATCTTTTTTGATCTTCGGTACTAAAAATATTATCAACCCCTTTTATCAATCTGGTCTGAAAAAAATCCTGCTTCCCTGAAACTCTTTTCAATATAATGGTATCATTGTCTAGAAAGTCAGTGGGTAATTTAAAATTTTTTTCTAAGAATGTTCCACCAAATGTAATGCGTTGCCTGGTTGAAGTATCAATTTGCTGAAAGAAGTAGTTCTTAATCTGAGCATTGGTCGCTAAACCTATGTTATCTATGAGACCATCTATTTGTTTTTCAAATTCTGCTTTCTCTCTTTCATTAATTCTTTCAGAAACGCGAACCAAGGTCTTTTGAACATCATTCTTAAATTGCTCTTTTTTGCTTTCTATGGTATTATTTATCCAATAGAGTTGCACAGCAATGATTCCGATTAATGATATACTCATTAAACCAACAATCAGAACAAATATTTTTTTACCCATGTATCAAATCTAGAAAATTAAAATTGAAAAAATTAATGATTTACTTAAAAATTAACATTTTTTATTTTATTTTAAGTTTAAATTAACACAAATATTGAATTTTAATCAAATTTAGCAGCTTTTTTTGTTAAAATATTATGAATTCTTCTCACTTGAGACTGAGTCAGTTCTTTAGTATTATTGTGTATAATGTAGTTCGATTGTAGGTGTTTACTATTTTCTGAGCATTGATTATTAATTCTGAACTCCACCTCTTCTCTAGAACTATGATCTCTCAACATGGTTCTTTTTATTCTAACATCTAATGGAGTAAAAACAGTAATAATCGTATCACAAATTAAATTGCTTTTACTTTCGAAAAGAATTGCATTTTCATAGATGATATATTCTTTCTTTACATGTAAATTTTTAAAATATTGAAAATGTTTTTTTACCTCTGGATGGACTATGGAGGTTAAAACATCTAACTTCCTTTTGTTATTAAAAACAAGAGACGCTAAATAGGAGTTATTTAATTGATTATTTAAAAAAGATTTTTCTCCAAATTGCTCGATAATTTTTGATTTAATGGCTGAAGAAGAATTCATTAGTTGTTTTGCCTCAACATCTGCATTGTAAATGACAACATTTTCGAATTCATCAAATAATGCTGCAATTGTTGTTTTACCACTACCTATTCCCCCTGTTAAACCAACAACCATCTTATTTCTGAATTAAAAAATCAATTTTATTAGGTACAACCTTAAAACTTTTGATAAAAGCAGGTTTTACAATCACTTTGGGCACTAGGTAATCAAGATTGTTTTCTTTCGAAAGCGTATAATCACAAACGACTTGAAAAAAGTTTTTATCAATTTTATTAAAATCGGAGAGACCTACTACAAAATAAACTTTGACAGTTTTATGCAATGAAGTTACATCAACACCCTCCGGGAGATTAAGAACTTTATAGGGAATTTCAAAGACACCTTCTGTAAACTTTTCTACCCTCCCCGATATGGTGGCAAATTCAGAAGCAACTTTCAAATTATTTGAATTCTCAGGTCGTAAAATTTTGACTTTTTGAGAGAAATCAGACTTTACATCATCTAGTTTCAACAATTCTAAATGTATTTCATCTATTTGATCTACATAAGCTTCAGGTCCAGAAATTAAAATACTATCAGGCCGAATAACTTCAGCATCTAATAAGTCATAACCTATATGATAATCGATCTCTAAATTAGGTATTAGAGGGACTTTTTTTGAAATTAAACTTCCTAATTCTAAATAAATCGTATCCAAACTAATTTCTTGAATTTCAATTCCAGATCGAAGTTGCCTTTGAATCTTGTTTTTTTGATTTTTGATTAAAAAGTAATAACTAAATGTAGACTTTTTATTCAAATTACCGGCATTTAGTTCTATACTCTGATTTAAAAACCTTGTACTCAAAATATTGAACCCTGTTGATTTTACAAGGATGTCAATTTCTTTTAAAGGTTCGTTTTGTAGTATTTTATCTTGAGAGAGATCTGAGTATTTGACAGGAAAACTGATTGAAATTGTATAAACTTTGGAAAGAGTAATCAAAAACCAAATTACAACAGCAGTTATTAAAAAAACAATAAAACTTTTCGATATTTTTGTGTTATTCTCCAAATTAAAAATAATTTTTATGCAATCTACACAAAAGCTTGTAAACAAAAAAAGTGAGCAGTATCAAAAAAATACAACTCACTTATTCATTTAAGATTATTACAAATTACTTTTTGCTGGAAGCTTGGTATTTTTTACTCAACTCCATAGAAATTGCAGAACGTTCGAACTTAATCTTACCTGCACCTGTTTCAATGGAAACCGTGTTATCTGCAGCATTAACGTCTGCAATTTTACCGTGAATTCCACTGGATGTTATAACCTTAGTTCCTTTTTTAATTTCTGCTTGAAATGCTTTCTCTTTTTTTTGACGTTTCATTTGAGGCCTTATCATAAAAAAATAAAACACAATAAAGATTGCAAATAAGGGCAACATACTCATTAAACTTCCGGCTGCCTCTTGTAAAAAAATTACACTGTACATAATTATTTTTTTGCTTTTGGTATTACAGAACCTTTTAATTTTAACACTTCTCTACCAGATTCTGTATTGGTAGTCAAAGTGATTGTTTTTTGTTGTCTATTTGGCTTACCAGAGGTATTGAATTTCACTTTAATCTCCCCTGATTCTCCTGGCTTTATTGGATCTTTAGGCCAAACAGGAACTGTACAGCCACAAGATGCACTTGCGTTAGTAATTACTAAATCTGTTTTTCCAGAATTAGTAGCTACATAACTTGTTGCAACAATATCACCCTCATTAACGGTCCCAAAATCATATTCTTTTTTATCAAAAGAAATCATTGCAGCTCCTTTTTTAATTTCTAAATCTCTAGTCTTGGCATTTACTAAATTCTCTTGTTTAATCTTTGAAGTAACATTATTAGAGTCTTTACAACCATAGAAAAAGGAGGTTGAAATCAAAATAAGTAATAAAATTTTTATTTTTTTCATGAATATTTAATTTGTGTGTAAAAGTAATAAATAAATGTTTTCAAGCAATCGATTTAAAGCAATCCTCTACCAATTTTTTCAATTCTATTGTTTTTCACAAAGTCTTTCGAGATTTTATCTAAAACTCCATTGATAAAATAACTACTTTTTTCTGTGGAATAATCTTTAGAAATTTCTATGTATTCATTGATGGTAACTCGTGTAGGTATTGATGGAAAATTCAAAAACTCGGCGATTGCCATCTTGATAAGAATCATGTCAATATCTGCAATACGATCTGTTTCCCAATTCGGTGTTTTATCTTCAATATCTTTTTCAAACTCTTTGTGTTTTAAGATTGTTTTCTTGAAAATTTCAGAAACAAAATCTTCATCATCTTTGTCTTTATAAAGACTTCCTAAAACAAATACTTTGTGCTCTTTTTGGTTGCTCAAAGTTTTCACAACCCAGGTATTTACAAATGGAATATCGTCTACCCAAGAAATCATATGGTCTTCATAGTAGTCTGCTAACTTATCATTGGGAGCGATAATTTCTTTAAAAAAATTAATCACAAAAGCTTTATCTACCTTATAGGAGTCCTCTTCAGTGTTTAAGTATTCTTTATAGAGATTGCTTTGAACCAATTGATCAAAAATAATTTTCACATATTCATCATCTACTTCCCAATTTTTGATATTATTTAAAGAAATAAAACCATCTAAACTAACACTTTCTGAAATTGTGTTTATAATTTTATTGTTGATGAATTTGGTGTTTGGCTTAAGGTCTTCTTTAGTTGCAAGAATTTTCTTTTTGGATAATTCCATTTTTTTAGTTGCTAGTTTTTGAACCTCAACTAGTAACTGTATGTTTAAGACATACAACTCATATAATTTTAAAATACTATGTTTTAAAAATTTTTCTTCTCTCACTATATCATCATTGTGAGATTGCAACATCGCATATACAGACTGCATTACTTTAACTCGAATATGTCTTCTGTTAATCATTTTCTAAAGAACTTATATAATTTGCGATGCGAAAATAATATTATTTTACTGGTATTCTATCATCTTTTGACTTCTTTTTTAAGAATTAATTTCAGATCTAATCAGTATCTTCGCAAACTATTTATTTTATTAAAAAACAATCACAGGTACGTTAAATTAATTGTAATTTTATTTTTTTAAATTCATCTCATTTGAAGGAGCTACAATACATACATCATTACTTTTTAAAATATAAACGAAAACTACTCATTGGTATTTTAATTACTATTTTATCTAAATTTTTAGCCCTAAAAATCCCTCAAATTATAGGAAATTCTTTAAACGTTGTTGAAGAATATCAAAATGGGGAAATTACAAACCTAGAAGAGGTAACAGACCAATTATGGATCAATGTATTGTTTATTGTTGGTGTAGCTTTGTGCTCTGGCTTCTTTACATTTTTAATGAGACAGACGATCATCGTGACTTCAAGATTAATAGAATTTGATTTAAAAAATGAAATTTATCAGCAGTACCAGAGATTGTCACTAAACTTTTACAAAAAAAATAGAACTGGTGATTTAATGAATAGAATCTCAGAAGATGTCTCTAAGGTAAGAATGTATGTTGGGCCTGCTATTATGTATAGTATAAACATGATCGTATTATTTGCGGTAGGGTTTACACAAATGATTAGCATCGATGTAAAACTAACCATGTATACATTAATTCCGTTCCCTCTATTATCAATTTCAATATTTATTCTAAGCAAAGTTATTCATAAAAGAAGCACTGTTGTGCAAGAATATTTATCAAAATTAACCACCTTTAATCAAGAATTTTTCTCTGGAATTAATGTGGTAAAATCCTATGGTATAGAAGCCTCAATAATCGAAGATTTTGATAAAATCGCTAATAAAAGCAAAGAAAAAAACATTCATCTTCACAAAGCAAATGCCTTATTTTTCCCTCTAATGATTTTATTGATAGGGATCAGTAACTTATTGGTAATTTACATTGGAGGAACACAATACATCAATGGTGAAATTCAATTCGGAACTATTATTGAGTTTATGTTGTATGTAAATATTCTTACTTGGCCGGTAGCAGTTGTTGGTTGGGTAACTTCAATGGTTCAACAAGCCGAGGCATCACAAGCAAGAATCAATGAGTTCTTAAAAGAAACTCCAGAGATACAAAATACCAATATGACCCCTTCAGAATTAAAAGGAAATGTTACTTTTAAAAATGTCACCTTTACCTATGACGATACGAATATCACAGCCCTAAAAAACATAAATTTTTCTGTCAAACCTGGAGAGACATTAGCTATTTTAGGAAAAACAGGATCTGGAAAATCTACCATTATTGAATTAATTTCAAGATTATATGACACCAAAATAGGAACTATCTTGCTGGATGATATCCCTATTGAACAAGCGAATTTAAATGCTGTTCGTAGTCAAATAGGTTTTGTTCCACAAGATCCTTTTTTATTTTCAGAAAGCATTGAAGAAAATATAAAATTCGGGAAAGAAAACGCTACAAAAGAGGAAATCATTACAGCCGCTCAAAATGCAGATATACACGACAATATCATCAATTTCCCCAAGGGGTATAAAACCATCCTGGGAGAACGAGGAGTTACACTTTCTGGAGGTCAGAAACAGCGTATTTCGATTGCTAGAGCCATTATAAAAGATCCTAAAATTTTAATTTTTGACGATTGCCTATCTGCTGTTGATACTGAAACAGAAGAAAAAATTCTATCAAATTTAGAGAGAATTTCTAAGGATGTTACCACTTTTATCGTAAGTCACCGCGTTTCGTCTGCAAAAAAAGCGAATAAAATTATTGTTTTAAGTGAAGGAGAAATCATTCAAGAAGGAACTCATAACGAATTGATAAGTACCGAAGGTTATTATAAAAACTTGTATGAACAACAACTTTTAGAAAAAAAAATTAATCTTTAACGTGGCTACATTAAATATTTTGTTAGATTTGTTTCAGTATAAATTATTTAACTACTACAAAAAAGAATATGGCAGAGAGAATTGAACAGGAAGAAATTTTTTCACAGGTACTAAGAGCAGGGAGAAGAACCTACTTTTTCGACGTAAGAGCAACAAAAGCAAATGATTATTACTTGACCGTAACGGAAAGTAAAAAATTTACACATGATGATGGTAGCTTCCGTTACCAAAAGCATAAAATATATCTCTACAAAGAAGATTTTAATGATTTTCAAGAAATGTTAGGAAAAGCAACTGAATTCATTTTAAATGAAAAAGGAAGCGAAGTGATTAGTGAACGTCATCAAAAAGATTTTAAAAAGGAAGAAGTTAAAACGGATGAAGAAACAACATCAACACAAAGTTTTACAGATGTTTCCTTCGAAGATATATAAATATAAAACCTTCATTATCATACAAAAACCATAAGATTCATACTTATGGTTTTTTTTTACCATCTATTTAAAGGACTTGTTTCATCGTTTTTGTTTTGGCTACTGTTTCTTCCCATTCCTTGTTTTCATTACTATCTTTTGTAATGCCTCCACCCACAAAAATGGAAGCAATTGAATTACGAACACTCATACACCTCAGATTGACAAAGAGGGATGAAAATTGATTCTCGATATTTAATTCACCTAAAAAACCACTATAAAATGTTCGTTTATAATGTTCGTTTTGATTGATAAATATTTTAGAATTTTCTCTTGGCAAGCCACAAACAGCAGGGGTTGGATGCAAAGCTCTAATTAATTCCTTTAAGGAAGAAAAATTGTTTAAAGTACCTCCGACTTTTGTTTTTAAATGTAATAAATTTCCTGCTTTTACAGTTTCTGTCTTATCGACAGTCAGATTTGTTGTTATATTTTTTAATTGTTGTTCAATAAAATGAGTAACCAATTGTTGTTCTTCTAATTCCTTATTTTCCCAGACCACCTTGTTGGAATCAAAAACTTGAGTTCCTGCCAAAGACATTGTTTCAAATTGAACACCTGAAATATTTAAAAGTGTTTCAGGAGTTGCACCGAACCACAAACCAACTTTTGGATGAAACCATACATAGACAAAAGCATTCGGATACGTTTTTAACAATTTTTTATAGGTGTCTAGTACATTAAAATTAGAAAGTACTACGTCCTCTTTTCGAGAAACAACCACTTTTTGCAACACCTTGTCATTAATTTTATCAAGTGCTTTTCCCACCAAATCAATATGGTTTTCTCTCCCGGCAATCGTTGGATTTAAAAGAGGTTCTTTTACAATAAAATCATCGTTAAGTTCAATTTTTTCAGTGAATACATCTGCCTTTTTTATTGGAAACAAAATGGTCTTTTCTTCACTGTTAAAGGGAGAAAAAACAAATCCACTTTCTGTAAAATCTTTAGTAAAATAGAGTTGATCTGTATTCATAAAGAAAGAGGAAACTTCATCAGAAAAAGATTTTCTGTATGCTACAAAGGGGAGATTTCTTTGATGATATGTTTCAATTTTATTAAAAATGAGTTCCAATAGCTAGGTAAATTATTTTTTGGTTAATACGATATTGGTCATTTTAGCAACAGAAATCAGTTCATCATTTTCATCTACAATATGAACCTCCCATACATGTGTTGTTCTGCCTTTGTGAATATTTTTTGCAGTAGCATACACAACCCCGTCTCTTTTACTTTTTAAATGATTGATCGATAGCTGAATACCATTTACAAATTGACTTGTACGATCTATAAAAAAATTAGATGCAGCGCTTCCAACACTTTCAGCAAGGGCCGCAGTTGCACCACCATGCAATTGACCAAGGGGTTGATGCACAGAGGGTGTTACAGGCATCTTTGCTGTTAAAAAATCCTCTCCGATGTCAATAAACTCAATATCAAGAGTTTCCATCAAAGTATGTTTACATCTTTTATTAAAAACCGCTAAAATTTCTTTTTTATCCATAGGTTATAAATCTTATGTAAAATTACACATAAAAATTTGTATTTTTGCAGTAGAAAAAGTTAAACTATTTCATGTATAAAATACGCATAATTTTAGATACAAAAGAAGATGTAATCAGAACACTTTTGTTCGATTCTAATGTCAATTTAGAAGATTTACATCTAAATATTGCCAAATCTTTTGGCTTCAAAGGACAAGAAATGGCTTCTTTTTATCGAACCAATTCAGATTGGACTCAAGGTGAAGAAATTCCTTTATTTAATATGGAAGAGACTGGTGAAGGAATCTCTATGCAATCTTGCATTTTAAAAGATGTTTTACCTGAAGAAAATGATAAATTAATCTATGTCTATGATTTCTTAAAAATGTGGACATTCTATGTAGAGGTGATTGAAATTTCTAATGAAAAAAGAGAAGATTTACCATTGTGTATTTTAACCGTTGGTCAAATTCCAGATGAAGCTCCAGAAAAAGAATTTATAGCAGACAAACATGAGGACGAATTTGGAAGCGAAGATGACATTGATGATGAATTTATTGATTTCGATAGTTTTGATTACAATGAATACTAAAAAAGACACTCTTTTTAAACAACATTTTTAAACTTAATACCGACCTTTTTTAAAGTAATTTAGTTTCTTCTGTAACATAATTGTAATTTATTCGTTTTATAGATTCAAAACGATTAAAAATAAAGCTTTGGAAACCATCTTATCTCTCAATAATCTTAGTAAAAAATTCGGACACATTCAAGCGGTAAAAAACCTCTCTTTCAATATCGAAAAAGGAAACGTTTATGGGATTTTAGGTCCAAATGGAAGTGGAAAATCTACTACGCTTGGGATCATTTTAAATGTTGTCAATAAAACTTCTGGTGAGTACACATGGTTCAACGGAAAACTATCTACACATGAAGCATTAAAAAAGGTAGGAGCCATTATTGAGCGTCCTAATTTTTACCCTTATATGACAGCCTCTCAAAATTTAAAATTGATCTGCAAAATTAAAGGAATTTCGCCGGAGAGAATTGACGAAAAACTTACAGAGGTAAATCTATTTGAACGTAGAAATAGTACCTTTAAAACATTCTCTTTGGGAATGAAACAACGTTTAGCAATTGCTTCAGCACTTTTAAACGATCCAGAAATATTAATCTTGGATGAACCTACTAACGGATTAGACCCACAAGGAATTCACGAAATTCGTGAGATTGTAAAGAATATTGCCGCAAAAGGAACGACCATTCTACTGGCTTCCCACCTACTCGATGAGGTTGAAAAAGTATGTTCTCATGTGGTTGTAATCAGAAAAGGTGAAAAATTATATAGTGGTAGCGTCGCCGAAATGACAGCCTCTAAGGGCTTATTCGAACTCAGCGCTGATTCTGAAAAGAGCAAATTATATAAATTGTTAGAAGAACATGTAAAGATTGGCACTGTAAAAGAAGAAGGTCCTCTTATCATTGCTTATTTAAGAGAAGAAATGAAAGCAAGTGAAATGAATGCTTATTTATTTGACAATGGAATTTCAGTAGCGCATCTAGTCAAACGCAAGCCAAGCTTAGAACAACAATTCTTGGAATTAACAAACAATCAATAATCCTTTTAAAAAATCGACGTTATGCTAAGACTTCTATCCATAGAATTTCACAAACTAAAATATAACAGAGCCAGCAAAACACTTTCCATTATTTACTTTGGATTACTACTATCTATTGCACTGGTAACCACCATTAAATTTGAATTTGGAGATTTCAAGTTGCATCTGGCCGATCAAGGAATTTTTAATTTTCCTTACATCTGGCATTTCAACACCTATATGGCAGCTATTTTGAAATTTTTCTTGTTGTTGGTTATTGTTTCCATGGTCTCCGACGAATATAGTTACAAAACATTGAAACAAAATTTAATTGATGGCTTGAGTAAAAAAGAATTCATTCTTTCAAAATTCTATACGGTCATTGCTTTTTCGCTTATCTCTACAGTATTTGTTTTAGTGATCTCCCTGATTTTAGGATTGATGTATTCTGACTATAATGAATTGTCAATTATTTTGACAGATCTAGAGTATTTAGTCGCCTTTTTCACAAAACTCGTAGGTTTTTTCTCTATGGGACTCTTTTTTGGTATTCTGGTAAAAAGAGCTGCATTTGCAGTAGGAACGATGGTGGTTTGGTTTATCGGAGAAGGAATTTTTAAAGGGTATTTGCTGTGGGGATTCGGAGATCTAAAAAACACTTCTAATACGGTAGAATTCATACTGCAATTACTCCCTGGAGAAGCAATTTCCAACCTTATTAAACAACCCTTTTCAAGGCTAGGCGCAGTAAAGACCTTAGCCAATACAATGGGAAAAACCTTTGACAAGCCTGAGGTAGAACTCAGTGGTATTTTTATTGTGTTCGTCTGGACGTTCATTTTCATTTATTTATCTTATTCACTGTTAAAAAAGCGGGATTTATAGCATTTTTCATTTATATTTGGTTTAAAGAACCAATTATTCATCAAATGAAGAAATATACCCTCCTCATACTCCTTTTTTTTGCCTTAAAATCATTTTCCCAAAAAGAAGCTAATATTTGGTATTTTGGAGAAAATGCTGGCTTGGATTTTAACACCAACCCACCAACTGCATTAACCAATGGGATGTTAGATACGTTTGAAGGCTGTTCTTCATTTTCTGATGCAGATGGAAACTTGTTATTTTATTCTGATGGGATTACTGTTTATGACAAGAACCATGATTTAATGAAATATACAGACGGTTCTTTGGCTGATAACTTGAAAGGAGATCCCTCTAGTACACAATCTGGTATGATCATTCCAAAACCAGGTTCCAGCTCAATCTATTACTTGTTTACAGTTGATGATGGCCCAGAATATGATAGATTTGGTAACAAGACAGAAGATGGAAAAGGGCTTAACTGTTATACCATAGACATGACTTTAGGTGGAGGAATTGGACAACTAATCGACGAAAATGGTGATGGTGTTTTTTATGAGGATTTATCTGATGGAAGATTTAACAATTGGGAAGAAAAAGTTGCTGCTGTAAAGGGCAAAACTTGTGACACCTATTGGGTAGTATCTGCTGTAGATAATCAATTTTACTCCTATTTAGTGGATGATACTGGTATTGATTCGGCTCCAGTAATATCTACTGTTCCAACTTCAGCAGTAAGAAGAGGTTATCTAAAAATATCACCAGATGGAACTAAATTGGCTATTACTAATCAATCTGATGATTTTAGGAATAGAGCAATTTTATATGATTTCAACAATGAGACTGGTGAAGTCTCCATTAGTGAAATTAAACTTATTGATGGAATTATTGGCGGACTTGGAGAAGCTTATGGGGTAGAATTTTCTCCTGACTCGAAGAAACTATATGTTTCTACAACCTCTGCCGGGAGAGGTAATTTATTTAATCCTGCTGTAACCTACAAACTTTTTCAATTCGATTTAATAGCAACAGATATCCCTGGATCCAGAGAACTTATTCACACTCAAATTCCTGGCAGTATTGATTATCCTGAAGGAGGTTATAGAGGAGCTTTACAATTGGGCCCAGATGGAAAAATTTATGCTACCATCCCATTAGCTTATGCTAATGGTTTTGCTCCTTTTTTAGATGTCATAGAAAACCCCAATGCAAGTGCTTCGGATGTTATATTTACTAAAAATGCCATTGACCTAAAAGGGAGATTCGCTACCCAAGGTTTGCCTCCATTTATATCCTCTTTGCTATTACCCATAAAAATTATAGATGCTTCAGGGCTTCCAACCAACAATGTAGATTTAAAAACCTGTATAGGAAGCGCTAAATTAATCACTCCTGAGGCAATAACAGGTATCACAAATGACACTTATATTTGGACTTTTGATAACGGAACCACAGTAACAGAAATATCTAATAGTACAACCCAAAAAAGCTTAAATTTAACCAATATTCAAACAGCAGATACAGGAACCTACAAACTAAAAATTGAAGGGAAAGATGGTTGCGGCTCCCCTGTTCAATACAATGCTTCTTTTAACTTAGAAGTTTTTGAGGCTGCAAGTGCAAAACCAACACCAGATCCCATCTATTTTTGTGACACAGATGCAAGTGTTCCAAATGTTTTTGACTTTAGAAAATCAGCATTATCAGACAAGAGTAAAGAAATACTAGACGGATTAAGTGACGCCATTTTTGAAGTATTGTATTTTGATGATCCTTTGAAAGCTACTGACAACGTATTAGGTACAAATTTACCCGATGACTATGAGGTGAATACCCCTGATGAACAAACGATTTATGCCAGAGTTCATAACATGTCGGCCCCTGACACCTGTTATGAGATAACTCAGTTTAAATTAACTGTCACTGGTTTACCCGTTGCTATAGATCCAGGCCCCTATCGTGCCTGTGACACTGATATTTCAGGTCCGAACTTTGGATATCACGATGCCTTTTTATTAAACACAAAAGATGAGGCCATCCTGGGAGGTCCTAGTGGTCTTGACCCAAAACTTTATAACATTTCTTATCACACAACAGCTCTTGGAGCTAAAACATCTGATGTTGCAACTATAATTCCTAAAGATATACCTTACAGAAACATTACTAAAAATAATCAAGAAATTTTTGTTCGATTAGAAAACAAAGCTGATCCGACATGTTTTGATGCCTCAATGTCTTTTAATCTTGTTGTAGACCCACTCCCAATAATAAAAAACAATCCGATAATCCTAGAGCAATGTATCACCACCAGTGACCCCAACCCTACGGTAAATTTAACGCTCTCAGAGGTCAATATATCAAATACTCCCAACCTAACATTTGAATATTATGAAGACCCAACAGGAACTACTCTCATTACAACCCCAACATCCTATCCTGTAATTGCCAATATCTCACAATCTGTGTATGTCAAAGTAATCTCTGATCAAGGGTGTTCTAAAGACTTGGTAACTCTAACAATTAACGTGGGTCGAACACTCGACAACCCATTCAATACACTGCAACCTCCTGTTTGTGACGATTTCTTGGATGCTAACGGGAATGATTCTGCTACGAATTCGGATACTGATTTCATCACTAATTTTTCTTTGGATAGTATCTCTATTGTAAATAGCATCAATCCACCCATAAATACCAAGGTGTTTTTCTATGAAAATCAAAAAGATAGAACGGAAGCTAAAAATGAGATTTATATTACCAAGTACAGAAACGATATCTCCAAAATTGACATCACTACTATCACTGGAGGAATACAGTTTCCTATTTACTACAAAATATTGAGTACTATTAACAATGATTGTCAAGGTCTGGGTCAGTTCTATTTACAAATTAACCAAGTTCCTTTAAATAGTAGCGATAGATTGCCTCCTATTGTAGAATGCGATGACGCAGAGATTGATGGAAATTATATAAATGGGGTTAATGAAAATATTGATTTAACTCAAGTTATTGGAACTAATGCAGGACAAATATTTGAGGGTACTGGTCAAGTTGTAGATGATTTTGACTTCTTCTTCTTTACTTCTGAAGCTGGTGCTTTTTCTGGAGATATCACTAATACTGATTATATTAACACTCCAAATCAATTCAAAAATAGTGCTCCTGGTTATGTAATTGGTGATGTGGTTACACAAACTATTTATGTGAGTATTAAAAATAAAAATACAGAATGTATAAACCCTCACACTAGTTTTGATGTTATTATTAACCCTACTCCTATTACTACAACCACTATTCTACCTGTTAAGGTGTGTGATTTAGGAACTCTAGATGGTGATACGGGAAATGGGTATGCTCAAGAAATAGATATTAGTGGCACAGATATCTATGTCAGGGATGGGAGACCTGCTGCTGATGTTATTATTACTTATCATAAAAATTTAATTGATTTAAAAGATTTAACCTCTGATGGGGTTGATAAATTTAATTATGACTCTGATCCTACTAGAGTAACAATAAACCCTGTAACTAAAATCAGTGAAGAAATATTATATATTAGAATTATTGATATTAGTAGCCCTAGTAGGTGTGTATTTGATCAATCTAGAGTAACTATTATTGTAAATCCGGAACCAACAACAGAAATTATACCAAACCAGTCTTATTGTGATGATGATAGTGATGGGGATGACACCAATGGAATTGTACAAAATATAAATTTAGACGACCTAATTCGGGATATTTTAGGACCATTGCAAGATCCTGGTGATTTCAATGTCACTTTCCATACGGATCGTCTTGATTTACCTGATGGTAAGAATGCCTTAACAACGCCACATGCCAACTCTTCTAGTCCTGACGTGCAAAGAATTTATGTTCGAGTAGAAAATAAGGATACCAGATGTGTTAATGATGATTTATTTTTTGACGTGATTGTAAATCCACTTCCTAGTTTTATCGTAATGGGGGAAGAAAACATAGACGACCCACAAATTGTGTGTTTGAATGACACACCTTTAGTTCTAGAAGCTGAGAATCCAGGAGCAATTTACACCTATCAATGGACCAATGAAGTCGGAGATAATCTTGGAAACAATGCTACTTTAGGAGTAACAACGGCAGGAAACTATACAGTATCAGCCTCTGATAAAGTCAATGGATGTTCTCGAAGTAGAACAATTGTTGTCAAAGAATCCAATATCGCTACCCTAGAAGAAAGCTTTATCACAATTATCGATGAAGCTAATACTATTGGAAATACCAATACCATTTCTGTAAGTATCGATACCATAAGCAATAACTTAGGCCCGGGCGCGTACCAATATGCTCTTAGAAATGAGGATAACAGTAATCGATATCCATTTTCTGGTTTTCAAGATACTCCTGTTTTTGAAAATCTTGAAGGAGGTATTTACACTATTATTGTAAATGATAAAAATGGATGTCTTCCTGATGCAGAATTACAAATCTCTGTCATTCAATTTCCTAAATTCTTTACCCCAAATGGTGACGGAAAAAATGATACATGGAGTATTAAAGGGGCTAATAAAAGCTTTTATCCGAATAGTAGTATAGATATTTATAACAGATTTGGAAAATTAGTTGCACAAATCCCAATAGATAGCCAAGGCTGGGATGGAACCTATAACGGAACAAGACTGCCCTCAGATGATTATTGGTTTCGTGTTCAATTGATTCCTGCCAACACAAACAAAATACCCATCACCAAAAAAGGACACTTTTCACTATTAAGACGATAACAAACACCTTTTTAAATCTGAATAATTAGGAATCTTTTGGTGATATGATGATGGGTGATTTTTATGAATTTTTTAAAAAGAATATTTCTTAATTTAGCATAAAATAAGAATCAAACTCCTATGGACATCAACTTCAATAAAAACGAAGATTACAACAAGTTACTTCTCTCAGATCTACACAAACGTTTTGTAAAAGTAAAACAAGGTGGTGGTCAACAACGAATTGACAAGCATCATGAAAAAGGCAAAATGACCGCTAGAGAGAGAATTGATTATTTATTAGATGTAAATTCTAAATCCATAGAAATTGGAGCTTTTGCTGGCGAAGATATGTATGCAGAGCACGGAGGATGCCCTTCGGGTGGGGTGATTGTAAAAATTGGCTACATTCAACAAAAACAATGTATTGTTGTGGCAAATGACGCTACAGTAAAAGCAGGTGCTTGGTTTCCTATTACCGGAAAAAAGAATTTACGCGCACAAGAAATCTCCATAGAAAACAACATTCCTATCATTTATTTGGTAGATTCTGCTGGAGTATACCTACCTATGCAGGATGAAATCTTCCCAGATAAAGAACATTTTGGTCGTATTTTCAGAAACAATGCTGTGATGAGTAGTATGGGAATTACCCAAATTTCTGCCATCATGGGAAGCTGTGTTGCTGGAGGAGCATACCTACCAATTATGAGTGATGAAGCATTGATTGTAGATAAAACTGCAAGTATATTTTTAGCTGGAAGTTACCTAGTTAAAGCTGCAATTGGCGAAAGTATTGATAATGAAACTCTGGGAGGAGCTACCACCCACTGTGAAATTTCAGGGGTGACAGATTACAAAGCTAAAGATGATAAAGCTGCGCTGGATAAAATAAAATTTATCGTTGATAAAATTGGTGATTATGACAAAGCTGGTTTTAGTAAAAAAGAAGCATTCCCTCCCAAAGAAAAAGAAGAAGAGATTTTTGGAATTCTCCCAAAAGAAAGAAATGCGCAGTATGATATGTTAGAAATCATAAAACGGTTGGTCGATAAGTCTGAATTCGAACAATACAAAGAAGGATATGGAAAAACTATTTTAACTGGCTATGCAAGAATCGATGGCTGGGCAGTGGGCATCGTAGCAAACCAACGAAAGCTTCTAAAAACAAAGAAAGGGGAAATGCAATTTGGAGGGGTCATTTATAATGATTCCGCAGATAAAGCGACTCGTTTCATTGCAAATTGTAATCAAAAAAAAATACCATTAGTGTTTTTACAAGATGTTACGGGTTTTATGGTGGGTAGCAAATCTGAACATGGAGGAATCATAAAAGACGGAGCTAAAATGGTGAATGCTGTCAGTAACTCTGTCGTTCCAAAGTTTACCATTATCATCGGTAACTCCTACGGAGCAGGAAACTATGCCATGTGCGGTAAAGCCTATGATCCAAGACTCATTGTTGCCTGGCCAAGCGCAGAATTAGCGGTTATGAGTGGAAACTCTGCTGCAAAAGTTTTACTACAAATAGAAACTGCCTCTCTAAAAAAACAGGGAGAAAAAATTACACCCAAAAAAGAAGCTGAGTTATTTGAGAAAATTAAATCGAGATATGACCAGCAGACTTCACCCTATTATGCTGCTGCAAGAATGTGGACCGATGCGGTGATCAATCCGTTAGAAACGAGAACATGGATATCTATGGGTATTGAAGCTGCGAATCATGCTCCCATTCAAAAAGAGTTTAATATGGGAATTATACAGGTGTAATCATGAAAGAAATAATAAGTGTAAAGAATTTAAAGTAAAAGATATCCTTAAAATAGTTCATTAGCACAATTCAAATTATAATCAAATAAATTAGAAAAAATTATTAAAAATGGGAAGAGCATTCGAATTTCGAAAAGCAAGAAAAATGAAACGTTGGTCGGCAATGGCAAAAACATTTACTCGAATTGGTAAAGACATTGTGATGGCCGTAAAAG
>ERZ1047472.537-NODE-537-length-33548-cov-6.837966_pt1 | contig 33548 bp, 32 predicted proteins | sample MGYA00383095_ERZ1047472 | MGnify/ENA primary metagenome ERZ1047472 (study PRJEB29581, sample SAMEA5548365) | metagenome | biome: marine; feature: coastal; material: water | depth 1 m | study: Short-term variability in the microbial, nano- and picoplankton dynamics... | reverse complement strand
AAACAGGATCAAAGCGTTTAACAAAAGCGATCAAAATGGTGAAGTCTCCAAAATCTGGTGCTTACATTTTTGTAGAATCTATTATGTCGCCTGAAAAGGTAAATGAGTTCTTAAGTAAGTAATTAAGAACCCTTTTTATCAAACATATTTAAAGCTGCTTTTTTGTAAAGCGGCTTTTATTTTTTAGTTTACTCACTTTTAATGTTATTTTTGTAAATAGATACATAGTTGACTTATGAGTTTTTTTAAAAACATTTTTTCATCCGACAAAAAAGCTACGCTTGATAAGGGTTTAGAGAAATCTAAAACCACTTTTTTTGATAAGCTAAGCAAAGTCGTTGTTGGAAAATCCACAGTGGATGCAGATGTATTAGATAACTTAGAAGAAATCCTCGTTTCCAGCGATGTAGGAGTGAATACCACTTTAAAAATTATTGACCGAATTGAAGCTCGCGTCTCCAAAGATAAATATGTTGGAACCGATGCTTTAAATCTAATTCTAAGAGAAGAAATAGCCGGTTTATTATCAGAAACAAACTCTGGAGAAGAAACCAAGTTTTCGATCCCTTCAACACACAAACCCTACGTAATTATGGTGGTGGGAGTGAATGGTGCTGGTAAAACCACAACTATTGGAAAACTCGCTTACCAACTTAAAAAACAAGGCTTAAGCGTCGTTTTAGGTGCTGCCGACACGTTTAGAGCGGCTGCCATTGATCAGTTACAAGTTTGGGCGGACCGTGTTGGAGTTCCAATTATAAAACAATCGATGGGGAGTGATCCTGCTTCTGTAGCATTTGACACCTTGCAAAGTGCTGTGACTTCTAAGGCCGACGTTGTAATTATTGATACCGCAGGTCGTTTACACAACAAAGTTAATTTGATGAACGAATTAACCAAAGTGAAACGCGTTATGCAAAAAGTTGTAGACCACTCACCACATGAAGTGTTGTTGGTTCTCGATGGTTCTACCGGGCAAAATGCATTTGAACAAGCGAAACAATTTACCGCAGCGACCGAAGTAACAGCCTTAGCTATTACCAAATTAGATGGTACTGCCAAAGGCGGTGTAGTCATTGGAATTAGTGATGAATTTCAAATTCCGGTTAGATATATTGGCGTTGGCGAAGGATTAGAAGATCTTCAAGTTTTTAATAAATATGAATTTGTAGATTCATTTTTTAAATAAATCACAGTATTTAATACCACTAAATGAGAACCAAAACACTTAAAAAAAATAAAATTAACGTCATCACTTTAGGCTGTAGTAAAAACGTCTATGATAGCGAAGTGTTAATGGGGCAGCTCAAAGCCAGTGGGAAAGAGGTGGTTCATGAAGAAGAAGGTAATATAGTGGTGATTAACACCTGTGGCTTTATTAATAACGCCAAAGAAGAAAGTGTGAATACCATCTTAGATTATATGCAAAAGAAAGAAGATGGCGACGTTGATAAAGTCTTTGTAACTGGCTGTTTGAGCGAACGTTATAAACCAGATTTACAGAAAGAAATTTCCAATGTCGATCAGTATTTTGGGACAACCGAATTACCACAATTACTCAAAGCATTAGGCGCAGATTATAAGCATGAACTTATTGGTGAACGCCTAACGACCACGCCAAAAAATTATGCATATTTAAAAATTGCAGAAGGCTGTGATCGTCCGTGTAGTTTTTGTGCCATCCCTTTGATGCGAGGAAAACACAAGTCAACTCCTATTGAAAACTTAGTCATAGAAGCCGAAAAATTAGCAGCTAATGGTGTCATGGAATTGGTGTTGATTGCACAAGATTTAACATATTACGGATTAGATATTTATAAAAAACGAAACCTTGCCGAACTTTTAGAGGCTTTGGTGAAAGTAGAAGGTATTGAATGGATTCGTTTGCATTATGCATTTCCAACAGGTTTCCCAATGGATGTGTTGGAGGTGATGAAACGCGAACCCAAAATCTGTAATTATCTTGATATTCCGCTACAACATATTTCAGATAAAATCCTAAAAAGTATGCGTCGTGGTACTACTCAAGATAAAACAACTAAACTTCTTAAGCAATTTAGAGCAGCCGTCCCAGAGATGACCATCCGAACAACCTTAATAGTTGGCTACCCAGGGGAAACAGAAGAAGACTATCAAACCCTTAAAGCATGGGTGGAAGCCATGCGTTTTGAGCGATTAGGGTGTTTTACATATTCACATGAAGAAAACACACATGCGTTTAATTTAGAGGATGATGTTCCAGAAGACGTAAAATTAGCCCGAGCCAACGAAATCATGGAAATTCAATCTCAAATTTCATGGGAATTGAACCAAGCTAAAATTGGCGAAACCTTTAAAGTAGTCATTGATCGTAAAGAAGGCGAATACTTTGTAGGGCGCACAGAATTTGATTCTCCAGATGTGGATAATGAAGTGTTAATCGATGCATCTAAAACCTATTTAAAAACAGGCGAATTTGCGACGGTTAAAGTCACAGAAGCTGCCGATTTTGATCTGTATGCCGAAGTGGTTTAATGGATTAATCAAACCACTCTCAGTACAAAGCACTTCGAATTTCAATAGAAATAAAGTATCTTTACATCTATTAAGTAATCACTATGTCAACAGACTTTATTTCGTTCCGAGACACTGCCTATGTTTCTAAGCTGATCTGCGATTATGTAGAAAATCGCCCGGAATTACAGTCACTGTATCATCGGTTTCCAAATTTAGAAAATTTTAAAGCACAATGTGAAGCTAAAAAATCCGAATTCAAATCTGAAAAAAGATTGGTTTTAGCAGAAGCATTAACACAACAATATTCTGGTCTAACACCCTCTCAGGCGACCACGAAGGCGATTCAGTCTCTTACAAAAGAAAATACATTTACAGTGACCACAGGGCACCAATTAAACCTAATGGGAGGCCCTTTGTATTTTTTATATAAGATTATTTCGACCATCAATTTAGCGAAAGAATTAAAAGCAAACGTTCCTGAAAATAATTTTATCCCCATTTTTTGGATGGCCACAGAAGACCATGATTTTGAAGAAATTAATCATTTTAATTTTCAAAACAAACGGTTCCAATGGTCGCAAAATACGTCTGGAGCGGTAGGCGTTTTAGATACTTCTGAGTTGTCTCAATTTGTCACTGTTTTTTCCAATATTTTGGGAGATTCAGTTCATGCTCAAACACTCAAAGAGCTCGTTAAAAATGCGTATTTAAACCATTCAAACTTAGCAGATGCTACTCGCTATTTGGTTCATTCCTTATTTGGGGAGGATGGTTTGCTAATCCTCGATGGAAATGATACGGCTTTAAAACGATTATTTATTCCACAACTCACATCGGAGTTTACAAATCAACAAGCTTATAAGTCCGTTTCTCAAACCAATGAACAGTTAAAAGCGATTGATCCTGAATATAAAATTCAAGTGAATCCACGAGAACTAAATTTATTTTATCTCATGGATAATATTCGCGAGCGTATCGTTAAAAAGGAATCACATTTTTCCGTTTTAAATACCGATATACAATGGAGTTTAATGGAATTATTAGCAGAAGTAATGTCAAATCCAGAACGTTTTTCTCCAAATGTGATCATGCGTCCATTGTATCAAGAAACTATTTTGCCAAATCTCTGTTATATTGGTGGTGGTGGTGAAGTATCGTATTGGCTTCAACTTAAATCCTATTTTGAAGCAGAACACATCACTTTTCCGATTTTATTACATCGAAACTCGGTGCTTTTAATTAGTGAAAAGCAGCACCAAAAATTAGATAAATTAAAGGTATCCATGTCTGAATTGTTTCAAAATAAACAAGCGCTGATTCAATCTCAAATCAAAAAAATATCATCTTTAGTTATGGATTTTTCAATTCAAAAATCACATCTAAAAAAACAATTTGAGGAACTTTATTTAATTGCCGATCAGACCGATAAGTCTTTTATAGGTACTGTCGCAGCTCAGGAAAAAAAACAACTCAAAGGTTTGGAAGCTTTAGAAAAGCGGCTTCTAAAAGCAGAGAAAAAATCGCATAAAGATTACATCAATCGTTTGGAAACGATCCACCTTGAGCTTTTTCCAAATGGCGGCTTGCAAGAGCGGTACACAAATTTTACAGAATTTTACCTTGAGCATGGCGAAGAATTTATAAAACACCTAAAATTAGAGCTTGCACCACTAAATCAGAAATTTCATGTGTTAACCCTTTAAAAATTTCAATATTTTGGGGCTCATTTTATTTATAAATATTACTTTTGACTATGCAACACGATAAGGTATTAATTCTCGATTTTGGATCTCAATATACTCAACTTATAGCTCGACGCGTAAGAGAGCTCAATGTATATTGTGAAATTCACCCCTTCAATAAAATTCCAACCAACTTAGACGAATTCAAAGCCGTTGTGCTTTCGGGCAGTCCACAATCGGTGCGAGGTGATGACGCCTTACATCCCGATTTATCAAACATTCGCGGACTCAAGCCCATGTTGGCAGTTTGTTATGGTGCTCAGTATTTAGCCCATTTTTCGGGTGGGATCGTCGCTCCATCAAATACAAGAGAATATGGACGTGCAAATTTATCTTACGTAAAAGAAAATGAAGCCTTTTTAAAAGGTGTGAGCGCAGGGAGTCAAGTTTGGATGAGTCATAGTGATACCATCAAAGAATTGCCAACGAACGGCGTTTTGTTAGCCAGTACACATGATGTGGAAAATGCTGCTTATAAAATTGAAGGTGAATCAACATATGCGATTCAATTTCATCCTGAAGTCTATCATTCTACAGACGGAAAAAAAATATTGCAAAATTTCTTAGTTACGATAGCTGGTCTTCAACAAGATTGGACTCCAGATTCTTTTGTGGATGAGACTGTGGCCGCTTTAAAAACTAAAATTCAAGAGGATAAAGTTGTTCTTGGATTGTCTGGTGGAGTTGATTCGACCGTCGCTGCTATTTTATTGCACAAAGCGATTGGAAAAAATCTCTATTGTATTTTTGTAAATAATGGATTATTAAGAAAAGATGAGTTTTCGAGTGTCTTAACGCAATACGAAGGTATGGGGCTCAATGTCAAAGGTGTGGATGCTTCGGCACGCTTTTTGGATGCGCTTGCAGGACTCGAAGACCCAGAATTGAAACGTAAAGCCATTGGACGTGTGTTTATCGAAGTTTTTGATGACGAAGCTCAAATGATAAAAGATGTGAAATGGTTAGCGCAAGGAACAATTTATCCTGATGTGATTGAAAGTGTTTCTGCAACTGGGGGCCCTAGTGCCACGATTAAGAGTCACCATAATGTTGGTGGCTTACCTGATTTTATGAAATTACAAGTTGTAGAGCCATTGAGAGCTTTGTTTAAAGACGAAGTAAGACGTGTTGGTGCTTCGATGGGAATTGATTCTAAATTGTTAGGGCGTCATCCTTTTCCTGGACCGGGATTAGCCATTCGAATTTTAGGAGATATTACTCCTGAAAAAGTTCAGATTTTACAAGAAGTAGATGCTATTTTTATAAATGGATTACGGGAATGGGATTTATATGACAAAGTTTGGCAAGCCGGCGCAATGCTCTTGCCAGTCAATAGCGTAGGAGTTATGGGCGATGAGCGTACCTATGAAAAATGTGTGGCATTGAGAGCTGTTGAAAGTACGGATGGAATGACAGCCGACTGGGTCAATTTACCCTATGAATTTCTTCAGAAAACCTCCAATGATATTATCAATAAAGTAAAGGGTGTCAATAGAGTTGTATATGATATAAGTTCAAAACCTCCAGCAACGATTGAATGGGAATAACCCCTGAAATCCTTTTTAGGAGCTTAGTAATATAGAGTATGAGAAAATTTTTAATTATTTCGGTGTTTTTTGTTTTTAGTGGTTTTGGCTTCGCTCAAAACCTAAAAACACATCGTGTAAAAGTAGGGGAGTCTATCGAAAGTATTGCAAGGGTCTATAAAATCATGCCTGCTGATATTTATGCCTTAAATCCAGATGCAAAATCTGATTTTTCTCAGAACATGGTTTTGATTATCCCTGAATCTGTTAATTCAGCAACCAATTCTTCATCTGAAATAAAAGAGCTAGTTTCTTATAAAGTATACAAAGTTAGACGAAAAGAAACCTTGTTTAGTATCGCTCAAAAATTTAATTTAACGGTTGAGGATATAAAAACACACAATAAAAGGTTGTATTCAAAAAATTTACGGTCTGGTAATAAGATTTACATTCCGATATATAAAATGGTACCAAGTCCATCCTCGATAAACTCAATCCAAACATACACTGTTTTACCAAAAGAAGGTAAATGGCGAATTGCGTATAAGTTTGGGATTTCAGTTCCTGAGTTAGAAGCACTCAATCCAACTATTGGACCAAATCTCAAAGAAGGTCAACAACTAAACGTTCCTAATATTGCTGTTTCAGATGAAAAAATTGTAAAAGAGACTCAATTTGGCTATTACGAAGTAAAGGCAAAAGATGGTTTTTTTAGACTCGAAAAAAAATTAGGATTAACGCAAGCACGTTTAGAAGCCCTTAATCCTGAATTAGTTCAAAATGGATTAAAGTTAGGGATGGTTTTAAAAGTCCCAAAAACAAGTGTTCAGTTTTTAACAACACAATCAGTTTCTGTCACTAAATTAACAGATCGTTTGGTCGATTTTTCTCCAAAAAAAATTGCGCTCCTACTGCCGTTCAAAACAAAAAGTATTGATTTTGATTCCCTTAAACTTGCAAAAAATCAACTAAAGAGGGATGGATATATTAATATTTCTACTGATTTTTATTCTGGAGTTGTGATGGCCATTGATTCTGCAAAACGCCTCGGAATTTCAACAAAACTTGATGTGTTTGACACCAATGCTAAAACCACCGATCTTAACACGATATTGAGACAAACGGATTTTTCTGAATACAACGCAATTCTTGGGCCTATTACACTTGCAAATTTAGAATTAACAACTAAGTCTGTTCAAAATAAAAGTGTGCCTGTAGTGTCCCCTTTTGTGAAAACTGAAAAAGCATATTCTAATTTGTTTCAAACCATTCCAGATGATAGATGGTTACAAAACAAAATGATTAACTATGTCAAAAATGATACGATTCCCCATGAAACGCTTATTATTTATGACTCTCAAAATTCTGATACCGCAGACCGATTAAAATTGGCATTTCCAACAGCTAAACTTTTAACTCCTAACAATGATCAAGACGGTAACGAACAATTCTATTTGATGTTAAAGGATGTTCAAGTTTTATTAAATGAAGGTAAAACAAATGTGTTTTTAGAAACTAATAATGAAGGCTTTGTCTCTAATGTTTCTAGTATGCTGAATGCGATGAATGGTGTTGTTGTCGTAACAGATGACCAAGGGGTTGAAACTAAAATTGAGCGTAATATAACGTTGATGACTACTTCTAAAAACAGAGCTTTTGACGGCGCAAATGTATCAAATTATGACTTGTCGAATTTGCATTTCCAATACCCCTCTGTTAATTTCAACTCTGATAATCTAGGTTTTTTTGGTCAACTTTACTTAAGCAAATTCGGAATTTTACCTAACAAATATGCCATTAGAGGTTTTGATTTAACAATGGATGTTCTGTTAAGGCTGTCTACCTACGGAACCTTATTAATGAATACACTAGATATTCAGACTGTTTATTTAGAAAATAAATTTCAATATATTCTCCAACCATTGGGTGGTTACAAAAATGAATCGGGCTACATCCTCAAACACGAAAATTTACATATTATTAAAGTTGTTGATTAGAGCTCAATTCGGGATTTTAATTTTTTAATTTGAGATATTGCATGTTTATTCTCCGTATCTATTTCTAACACCTTTTCATACATTTTAAGTGCTTTCTCGTCCTCACCGTTAAGTGCTAATGCTTCACCATAACTGTCATATACATTTGGAGTGTATTTAAATAAATAGGTATTGAGTTTAAAACAGACTAAGGCTTCTTTAATTCGATTACTACGATGTAGGACATAGCCTAATGTGTTTAGCTCCTTACTGTGGTTCGTCTTTTTTCTAAGTGTTTGGTAATGTGTGTTAAAGTTATTCTCGATGGATTCAATTGTCTCCGTATCAAATAATTTAAACAAATAATTAGCACCTTCATAATTTGGGGCAGAGGGAAAACCTAGCGCTATTTGAGCAACATCTGTTACTAAATCATTTTTTGGAAATTCTACAATACGTGCATATTCAACATCCTTAGATTTAAAAATAAACATTGGAACTCTGTGAACTTGTTGTCCTTTTTCTGTACCATCCGGGGATGTTTTATAACGAGCTTCATCATTGTAGAGAGCAATAAACCGAAGTCGACTTCTTTTAAGTCCAAGTTCATCCCATAACTTGACAAACCGAGGCACCCACTTCTTGCTATCGCCACACCAGGTACCTAAATAGATGTCTACCTTAGTGTTTTTAAGTTTAGATTTTATCTTTAAACGTTTTTCGGGGAGTTTAAATTCCGAATAGTTTTTATGGTACCAAACAGAATAAAGGCTATCGTGTTCTAAATAGGATACAGGAAATTCACCACATAAATGCGTATCGCCTTTGGCGTTTTTGTAAAAATTAATGTCTTGAGAATAGCTGTAAGTGAAATAGGTACATAGTACCAGAAATAGGGTTGATTTCATAAGGTTAAGAATTTGGGGGTTCTTATTTCAAATGTATAAAATTCTAGCGTTTAAACAACTAAATTGAATTGTTTTTCCATTTTATATTACAACCGATACTTGGTTTTTGATGACGAGTATTCGTATTTTTTTCAATTAAACATTGGATGGCATGCCTTAAATCGTTTCCATCGATTGATAGTCCGTTTCCAGGTCTTGAGTCATCTAGCTGCCCTCTGTAAGTTAATTTTAAATTGGCGTCAAAAAGGTAAAAATCTGGAGTACAAGCGGCGTCATATGCTTTTGCTACTAGTTGTGTTTCATCATATAAATAAGGAAAAGGATAATTCAATTTTTTGGCATGTGATTTCATAGCATCGGGGCCATCCTGTGGATATGCTTTTGCATCGTTACTTGAAATAGCGATCACACTAATTCCTTTAGTTTGAACCTCGTTAGCTAAAGCGACTAAGGCTTCATTTATATGAATAACAAACGGACAATGATTACAAATAAAGAGCACTAGAGTGCCTTTGGGTCCTTGTAAATTGTTTAATGTTTTCATGGAATTTGAAACAGAATTCCATAATTCAAATCTTGGTGCTTCAGTTCCTAATGGAAGCATATTTGAAGGAGTTAATGCCATTTATTAATGTTTATATTCAAATATATACAAAGATTTGAATTTTTCAGTTCGTGAATGACTTAAATTTCTATATCTTCATTGCCTGATTTATGACGATTGCTATGAGTGAAACAATTACATTTGAAGATTTTTCTAAAATTGACCTCAGAGTAGGGACGATCATTGAAGTGAGTGATTTCCCCAAAGCTCATAAACCAGCCTATATTCTCACCATAGACTTTGGGCTTCTGGGGATTAAAAAATCTTCTGCACAGATTACTGCTTTGTATTTAAAAAATGATTTATTGGGAAAGCAGATTGTAGCGAATGTTAATTTTAAAGAGAAACAAATCGCTAATATTAAAAGCCAATGTTTAGTTGTTGGCGCTGTAAAAGATGCGAAGGTAATTTTGTTGTCACCAGAAGAAAAGGTGCCCAACGGAACTCCAATAAGATAATTTTGAAATTATTAAACAGTTAGGATGTAACGGTTTGTTTGTGATTAAAATAAAGCATTATATATCATCAAAACTCACATCCGTAAAGCTATCTGCTGAATCATTTTTTTTGGAATCCTCTGATGGAAACTCTTCCTTAACATAGTCTTTTTGATGTCTATCGCTAATGACTTCTTGTCCTTTTTCATTTACAATATAATCCGTCATTTCACTCAAAATCGCATTAAATTCTTTAAAATCTTCTTTGTACAAGTAAATTTTATGTTTCTTATAGTGAAATGATCCATCGTCATTTGTAAACTTTTTACTTTCGGTAACAGTCAAGTAGTAATCCCCTGCTTTAGTGGCTCTTACGTCAAAAAAATAAGTACGTCTGCCGGCTCTTAAAACTTTTGAATAGATTTCTTCTTGTTGTTCCATATTTATCGTGTCAATAATAATAAGCTATTAAATTAATAGCCTTTAATACAATCAAAAGTCTAAAAAAAAAGTTAAGACACCAACTAATTTTCTGTTTTCTTTTCGAGAAATTGATGTTTTGTGAAATTCACAATCTAATTTGAAGTCTCTCTTAGCTGTTTTTGATAAAGCTCTTTGTAATAACCTTCAACATTAATAAGTTCGGAGTGCGTGCCTTGCTGGGTAATGATTCCATCATTTAAAACGATGATCGTATCGGCGTTTTTAGCGGATGAAATTCGGTGGCTCACAATGATCGTCGTTTTGTTTTTAGTGACTAATTCGATATTATTCAATATTTGTTCTTCAGTCTCTGTGTCAACAGCCGAAAGACAATCGTCTAAAAGAAGAATTTGAGGATTTTTGATAAATGCTCGTGCAATAGAAACACGTTGTTTCTGACCGCCAGAAAGTGTGATGCCTCGTTCGCCTAGTATGGTGTTATAACCATTTTTAAAATTGACAATATTATCGTGTACCACTGCTTTTTTAGCAGCTTCAATTACAGTGTTTTCAGAAGCACTTCTGTCTCCAAACTTGATGTTATTTCTCAAACTATCTGAAAATAAAAATGGATCTTGAGGTACAAATCCGATACTGGTTCTCAAGTCGTTTAGATTTAGTTCTTCAATGTTTTTTCCATCGATTTTAATCGTTCCTTTATCAACATCATTTAGACGTCCAATAAGTTCTAAAATGGTCGATTTTCCAGAGCCTGTATTTCCAATAATAGCGAGTGTTTTTCCTTTTTCAACTCCAAATGAAATTCCTTTTAAGGCTTCAATGTTGGTGTCTTCATACCGAAAGTAAACGTCCTTAAAAATAATAGTTCCTTCAATGGGTGTCTTGTTTTGATTGGTATTGAAGATGCTTGGTGTTTGTTTTAAAAACTCATTGATTCGTTTTTGAGAAGCTTCAGCTTCTTGCACCAATGAGGTGACCCATCCGAGAGAGGCGACTGGCCAGGTTAGCATATTCACATAAATAATAAATTCGGCAATGGTTCCTAGATTTTCAATTTGTCCGACCATATATTGTTTGCCACCAATATAAATCACCAAAAGATTACTAGCGCCAATTAAAAGAAGCATTAATGGAAAAAATAACGCTTGAATTTTAGATAACTCTAAACGTTTTTTGCGTTGAGAGTTTGCTAAGTCCGAAAACGTCTGTTCGGTTTGAGCTTCTAAAGCATAGGCTTTGGTGATCCAAATTCCACTAAAAAACTCTTGTGTAGAAGAAGATAAAGTAGAAAGATGTGCTTGTACAATGGTACTTCTTTTATTAATAAGTTTGCTTAAATAATAGATTGATATTGATAAAAATGGGAGTGGTAATATGGTGTAAAGTGTGAGTGTAGGCGATTCTCGGTACATGTATAAAAGTGCAACAATAAAAAGTGTGAGCATGTTAATTGTATACATGACTGCTGGGCCAATATACATGCGAACTTTACTCACATCTTCACTAATTCGACTCATTAAATCCCCTGTACGATTGCGTTTGTAAAAAGAGATCGATAGTTTTTGATAATGATCGTAAATTTCATTCTTTAAGTCAAATTCGACATGTCGCGATACATTTATAATCGTTTGACGCATCAAAAAGGTAAAGATTCCAGTTGCCACTGCCGCTCCAAATATATATAAGATATACAATGCAATTTCTTGTTCGAAATCACCAATAGTTGTAGGGTCTGTTAATTGGTTCGATATGAGTGTGATCGATTTTCCAATGAGTTGAGGCGTAAATAATGCAAACACCTTAGATCCAATGGTAATAAGGATTCCCAAAATAATTCGATATCGATATTTTAAAAAATATTTATTTAAATACTTAAGCTCTTTCATTGAATCAAATATAGCCTTTCAAGGCGGCTTTTTTCTTAGGTTACAAAGATACTTGTTTTAAGCAAAAAAGACATGGCGTAAAAAAACATTTTTTTGGAATTTTAGAACCAAATTAATACTATTTTTGCCAAGCAATTTTAATTGTATAAACGTTAAACAAAACTGGTCAATTCATTTTGATTAAAAACAAATAAGTTCTTTACACCATGCTGAACAGACGCCATATTAGAACCAAAGTAATGCAAGTGATCTACGCTCTTAAAAGATCGAAAGAGATTAATGTAGCATCTGAAGAAAAATTTCTTCAATCGAGCATGGAAAACATGTACGATCTCTATTTGTTATTACTTTCATTGCTTGTTAAAGTGCATGAAAAAGCGAAAGATCAACAAGAAAAATCGCAACAAAAACACCTTTTAACTTCGGAGGATCTAAATCCTAATATGAAGTTTATTAAAAACGAATTATTGGTTCAGTTGTCTGATAGTTTGGTTCTAAAGAATACACTTGAAAAACACAAAATTACAAATTGGGAATTAGATAATGAATATGTCGAAGTCATATCTAGAGCTATTTTAGAGAGCAAAATATACACCACTTACATGGACTCTGAAGTGGCTTCGTATAAGAAAGATCGTCAGTTTGTAGTGGATCTTTTTAAAGAGGTAATTGCGCCCAACGAAAAATTATACAATTACTTAGAAGATCGAAATTTGACCTGGATCGATGATTTACCGGTTGTAAATACGGCATTGGTTAAACTTTTAAATAAATCTAAAGAAGGGAACTCTGAGAATTTCTTCACACCACACTTATTCAAAGACGATGATGACAGAGAGTTTGGGGTCGCTTTATTAAAAAACACCATTGAAAATCTTGAATCTTACACAGACGAAATTAGTCTAAAAACTCAGAATTGGGATAAAGATCGTATTGCTGATATTGATTTTGTATTGCTTCAAATGGCTATTTGTGAGTTTCAAGAATTCCCATCGATTCCTACTAAGGTGTCGATCAATGAATATATTGAGATTGCAAAAGAGTATTCGACTCCGAAAAGCAATGTGTTTATCAACGGCGTTTTAGATAAAATTGTTAAAGAGTACAACGAAAATAAAACCTTAAATAAGATAGGGCGTGGATTAATGTAAATTTTTATTACATTTATGCTCTGGTTTTCATTTGAAAATTAAACCGAAATTATTAACTATAAATTATCAATTCATGAAAAAATTAATTCTAACATTATCTGTTGCAGGACTTGTTTTCTTTACTTCTTGTAAAGAAAATGCTACAAAAAAAATAAACACCGAAAACGTAACGAAAGCGGCTGAAAGAGATGCTCAAGCTATTGTTTTTCCAACAGTATCATTTGATAAGACTGAGTACGACTTTGGTCAAATTGTGAACGGAACTCCCGTTGAAACTACATTTTCATATACCAATACTGGAAATTCTCCTTTAGTGGTCACAAATATTAAAAGTACTTGTGGATGTACCGTACCTCAAGGTTGGAGTAAAGAGCCTTTGATGCCTGGAGAATCAGGGCAATTTTCTGTAAATTTTAACGGAAAAGGAGCGAACAAAATCTCTAAAACAATCACATTGACTACGAACACGGAAAAAGGAAATGAGCAAGTAAAAATTTCTGCTTTTATCGTTCCAGATCCAAATGCACCGGCAAAGACTTCAGCTAAAACACCTGGTTTTGCACCCACTAAATAATATTAATAATTTATAATAATACGACACTATGGAAGGTCTAAGTCAGTTTACCCCCTTTATTTTAATGGCTGTAATAGTCTATTTTTTTATGATTGCACCGCAAATGAAACGTGCCAAAAAAGAAAAGGCATTTTCAGCAGAGCTAAAAAAAGGCGCTAAAGTAATTACTAAAAGTGGAATGTATGGTAAGATTGCCGAACTGAATGACAAAGACAATTCGTGCGTCATTGAAACTCTTGCTGGTAAAATTAAATTTGATCGTTCCTCAATTTCAATGGAAATGAGCCAAAAACTCAGTTCTGTTGCTACTAAGAAATAAGATTTCAAATACACTTAAAAAAAGACCGCTATTTTAGCGGTCTTTTTTTATAAATATTTTTTTTGAGTCAGCTCTGTAATTTTGCAAATCACTTCAGTTGCACTCAAAATACTTTCTAAGGGTACATATTCATAACGGCCGTGAAAATTATGCCCACCCGCAAATATATTTGGGCATGGCAACCCCATAAAACTTAATTGCGAGCCGTCAGTACCACCTCGAATGGGCTTGATAAGCGGGGTAATGTTCAGCGCTTTCATTGCTTCCTCTGCAATATCAACAATGTGCATCACTGGGACGACCATTTCTTTCATATTGTAGTATTGGTCATTGATTTCAATTTCAAAAATAGAGCTTCCAAATTCTGAGTTCAATGTGTCAACCAAATCAATAAGATATTGTTTTCGCGTTTCAAACTTTTTACGATCGTGATCTCTCACAATGTAGTGTAATAGGGTGTCTTCAACGTTGCCTTCCATACGTAGTAAATGATAGAACCCTTCATAGCCTTCGGTTTGTTCAGGAGTTTCATTTTTTGGAAGTGCTTCAATAAACTTAGTAGCATAATACATCGAATTAATCATTTTCCCTTTGGCATATCCAGGATGTACAATTTTACCTTTTATTTTAATTTTTGCACCTGCTGCATTGAAATTCTCATATTCTAATTCTCCAATTTGACTGCCGTCCATGGTATATGCCCAGTCGGCTCCAAATTTTTTGACATCAAATTTATGCGCACCGCGACCAATTTCTTCGTCTGGTGTGAACCCTACTTTAATTGTACCGTGCTCTATTTCAGGGTGTTGAATTAGATATTCCATGGCACTCACAATTTCACAAACTCCAGCCTTGTCATCAGCGCCTAAAAGGGTTGTGCCATCGGTTGTAATTAAGGTTTTTCCTTTGTATAATAATAAATCTTCAAAATAATCAGGGGATAAAATAATGTTCTCGTCCTTATTTAATACGATATCTGATCCATCATAGTTTTCAATAATTTGTGGATTGACATGAGCAGCTGTAAAATCTGGAGAGGTGTCAAAATGTGACACAAATCCTATTGTTGGAACTTGGTGCGACACATTGGAGGGGAGTGTAGCCATGATATAGGCATTCTTATCAATAGAAACTTCTTGCATTCCAATGGATTTAAGTTCTTCAGTAAGCTTGTTCGCTAAGTCCCATTGTTTTTCAGTACTTGGAGTTGATGTAGAATTGGGATCGCTTTCTGTGTCTATTTTCACGTAGCTAATAAATCGATTTAGAATGTGTTTTTTATCTAACATTTAGTTTTGTCTTTCCCCAAAAATAATTAACCCCATCTAAAGTGCCAAGAGTTCTTATTGGTTTCTTTTTTTGTATTTCTATTTAATGTATTTTTGTCCTCAAAATACGCTTCATGTACAAATCGATCATTCGCCCAATCCTTTTTAAGTTTGATCCAGAGGTCGTTCATTATTTTACGTTTGATCTAATCAAACTATTATCAAAAATACCATTTGTCCCTTTTCTAATCAAACAACTTTTTCAGTTCAACCATCCTGCACTGGAACGTGAATTATTTGGGCTTCATTTTAAAAACCCAGTTGGCCTTGCGGCGGGGTTTGATAAAAATGCAGTGCTTTATAATGAACTTGCTAATTTTGGATTCGGATTTATTGAAATTGGGACAGTCACTCCAAAACCTCAGGAAGGCAATCCCAAAAAACGATTGTTCAGACTTGAAGATGATAACGGGATTATCAACCGAATGGGGTTCAATAATGCGGGACTTGACGCAGCAATTGATCAATTAAAGAAAAATAAAAAACAACTTATAATAGGTGGTAATATTGGGAAAAATACCCAAACGCCTGTTGAAGGTTATACAGCGGATTATCTAGAATGTTTTAAGGCCTTACATCCGTATGTTGATTATTTTGTTTTAAATGTAAGTTGTCCTAATGTTGGGAGTCATGCCAAATTAAACGATAAGGATTATTTAGAGGAATTGATAAAAGCAGTCCAAACATTAAACACCACTTTCAAGATTTCAAAGCCAATTTTATTAAAAATTGCTCCGGATTTAAACGAGGCTCAATTAGATGAAATAATCGAACTCGTTCGGGTGACCAAAATTGAAGGGATTATCGCCTCAAACACCTCTGTTTCAAGAACACATCTAAAAACACCTCAAACAAGCTTAGAAGCCATTGGAAATGGGGGCGTCAGCGGACAACCTATTAAAGATAAAAGTACGCAAGTCATAAAGTATTTGTCCGAAAAAAGTCAAAAAGCATTTCCAATAATTGGAGTTGGAGGAATCCATTCCGAACAAGACGCTTTAGATAAGATCGTTGCTGGGGCTGATTTGGTACAAATTTATACCGGTTTTATTTATGAAGGTCCTGCGCTTATAAAACGTATTAATAAAGCGATTTTAAAGGCTTCACTTAAGCATTAATTAGTTTGAATTTCGAGATCTTAATTTCATTTATAATCGCTACAGCCACTTTGGCAATCGCTCCTGGTCCTGATGCTATGTTTGTGCTTATTCAGACAATAACTTATGGCAAAAAACAAGGCATAGCAGTTGTATGTGGGCTGATATCTGGATGTTTAATTCATACGACTTTGGTTGCGTTTGGTCTTTCGTCATTTATAAAATCTAATGCAGAACTGCTATTGGTTCTAAAGTTATTTGGAGTGGGATATATGCTCTATTTAGCATATGGAGCCTTCAAATCGACAAAAGTTTTAAATACAAATAAACAGGCTGTTAAATGTAAATCGTTATGGATGTTATTTAAACAAGGGTTTATTATGAACGTAATCAATCCAAAAGTTTCCATATTTTTCATGGCCTTTTTCCCAGCATTTTTATATAGCCAAACACAGTCCTTAGTACTTCAATTTTACACCCTTGGGTTTTTATTTATGTTGACATCCTTCTTAATCTTTTCGATACTTGTCTTTTTTTCTAGCTCGGTTTCATCCATTATAAAAACGAACACCAAATTTGAATTTGTTATTAAATGGGCTCAAATTTTAATGTTTCTAGGGATTGCATTTTTTATTTTATTCATAAATTAAATTATCCTATGGAAAAAATTAAACTTATTTGGGACTTTAGAGGGCCCGCTTGCGGTCGTACCGCAGCACATTTTGAGACCCATTTGATAGAATTTTTTAATTCAGAAAAACTAGAACTAATTCTCTCTGGAATTGAAGTCGTCAATGAGTTTCACCACTATACGTATGCTGTGATTGATAAAAATAATTTAGGGGTTATCAAGTCCTCTCTTAAGCCAAACAGGGGACAGCTTTTTGAGACTTCAAAATGACCCTATAAACTTCAAAATGGTTATATTTGATATATAACCAATTATAAGTCTCTGTAATGAAGTCAAAACTTTTTAGTATTCTCGCCTTAGTATTTATTTTTTTAATCTCAACAAGTGTTAATCAAACACACGATGTTCAAGAATTTCAAGCTAAAGCTTATTATTTTTCAAAATCCAAAATGGATTTAGGAAAGTGGGGCGCTCGTCTTAGTGAGGCTCAAAAAAAAGAAGTAGAAGCCCGTATGAAAAACAGACTCGAAAAAAGTTATGTCTTATCGTTTAATAAAGAAGAATCTGTTTTTAATGAGGAAGATCAGTTAGATGCCATTTCTGGAGCGACGGATTCTTGGGGTAAAAATTTCGCACCTGGTAGACAGTATAAAAATGTTAAAACAAATACGCAACTTCAAGAGCAGGAGTTTTATGGAAAGAAATTTTTGATTAATGATGCGTTACAACCGATTGAGTGGCGTTTAGAATCCGAAACGAAACAAATCGGAAACTATTCTTGTTTTAAAGCGACTGCCTCAATTCCTACGAATGACTTAACATGGTATTCCTTTTCTTGGGACAAATTGAGAAATACGAACGATTCGGACTCTACACAGGTAAAGGAAATTAAATTAACCGAGGTAGAAGCTTGGTATGCACCTCAAATTCCAGTACGTCACGGACCTCTTGAGTACTGGGGACTTCCAGGATTGATTTTAGAAGTCAGTGCCGATAATACGACCATGCTCTGCTCAAAACTAGTTCTTAATCCTGAGGAGGTTATCGAGATTATTGCTCCCTCTAAAGGTAAAGAAGTTTCTAAAAACGAATACCAAGTGATCATCACTGAAAAAATGAAAGAATTTCGAAACAATCGAATGAGACGCTAGTTGATTTGTGCAAGTTAACTATTCATTTAGGTTCGGCAGTTTTTTGACCTATTGACCCTGTTTATTTTTAATTTAGACTCCTTACTGTGATATCTAAATTCTTTTATCACGTAGGTGAAGTATTTATTTTTCATTAAATCGAAATTTATTTAAATTATTATCAGCGATTACTGTTATAATTTTAGAATATCGAAAAATTAGTTTTTTTTCATAACCCAATGTCGTCTCATTTTATTTAATATTTATATTTACCCTTTATTTATGTAACGATACAGTTGTTTATCGTTAACGAAATTTATAATGGACATACAAATTTTTAAAATATATATTACTCCACCGGCTAACTCTTTTAGCCCTGTAGTTGCACGTCCCCGTATTACTCGCCGTCGCCCTTAGGGTGTTTCTTTAGTTTCTGAACTTAGGTGTGTCCGGTTCCTCTTTCAAACTTTTATTCAACTTTTTTATTAATTATTTTAAATCTTAAATAATGGAAATCATTATTGCAGATAAATCTCATACGATTTTTTCCCAAACAATTTGTAAAGCCATTGAAGAGGCTGCACAAGTAAGAGGGACTGGGATTGCCAAGCGTTCTCCCGAGTACATCATTTCTAAAATGGAAACCAACAATGCTGTGATCGCTTTAGAGGGCGGTACTTTTGCAGGCTTTTGCTATATAGAAACTTGGAGTCACGATAAATTTGTGGCCAATTCAGGACTTATTGTGCATCCCGATTTTAGAAATCAAGGCTTAGCAAAAAAAATTAAACAGGTTGTTTTTGAGCACTCGAGAACCAAATACCCAACCGCTAAAATATTTAGTATTACTACCGGACTAGCGGTGATGAAACTCAACTCTGCACTTGGCTACAAACCAGTTACTTTTTCGGAACTCACCGACGAACCTTCTTTTTGGAAAGGCTGTCAAACATGCAAGAATTATGATGTGCTTCAGCGCACGTCTCAAAGCATGTGTTTGTGTACAGGGATGTTATATGATCCCAATTCCAAACCAGATAAAAATTCTGAAAAAGTAAAAGAAAAATCCTTTCTAAGACTAAAAAGTATCAAGCAAAGCTTGTTTCTTAAAAAACATAAAAAATGAAAAATTTAAAAAAATTAGTAATTGCCTATAGTGGTGGTTTAGATACGTCTTATTGCGCAGTATCGTTGTCAAAAGCAGGCTATGAGGTCCATGCCGTGAGTGTCAACACCGGAGGGTTTTCTAAAAACGACATCCAAACGATCGAAAAAAACGCCTATAAAATGGGGGTGTCTACATACAAAAATATAGAAGCTGTCACTACTTTTTATCAAAAAGTAGTCAAATATCTTATATACGGAAATGTATTAAAAAATAATACCTATCCATTATCCGTAAGCGCTGAACGAATTGTGCAAGCCATTGAGATTATCGAGTATGCGAAGTCAATTAATGCCCAATACATTGCACATGGTAGTACGGGTGCAGGAAATGACCAAGTACGTTTTGATATGATTTTTCAAACACTTGCGCCAGGAATTGAAATTGTGACGCCTATAAGGGATCAAAAACTAACTAGGCAAGAAGAAATTTCTTACTTAAAATCTAATGGTATCGATTTGGATTGGGAAAAAGCAAAGTATTCAATTAATAAAGGTCTGTGGGGCACGAGTGTTGGAGGCGATGAAACGCTCACCTCTGATTTAGCGCTGCCTGAGTCGGCCTATCCATCTCAATTAGAATCCGATGCGCCTCAAACGGTAACACTTACATTTACCAAAGGCGAGTTCACCGCATTAAATGGCGTTGAAAACGCTGCTGAAGTCAATATTCAACAGCTAAACGAAGTGGCCTCTAAGTATGCAATTGGTAGAGATATTCATGTTGGCGATACCATTGTTGGGATTAAAGGTCGTGTTGGTTTTGAGGCTGCGGCGGCACTCATTATTGTGAAAGCCCACCATCTGTTAGAAAAACATACCCTCACCAAATGGCAACTTCAACATAAAGACTATTTATCAAATTTTTACGGGATGCATCTGCATGAAGGTCAGTATTTAGATCCCGTGATGCGCGATATGGAAGCTTTTTTAACTTCCAGTCAAAATAGTGTGTCGGGAGAAGTAGAAGTAGTGTTGAAGCCCTATCACTTTTCAATCAACGGAATTAAATCACCGCATGATTTAATGAATGCCAAGTTTGGAAGTTATGGCGAAGTTAATACTGGTTGGACCGCCGAGGAAGCCAAAGGCTTCATCAAAATTAACGGCAATCAAAACAAAATACATCAACAAGTAAATTCGGAATTATGATACAAGTAGGAATAATAGGAGGTGCAGGATATACCGCTGGTGAATTGATTCGATTGTTACTCGTACATCCTAAAGCTGAAATCAATTTTGTGTATAGCACTTCGAGTGCTGGCAAAAAATTAAGTGCCATCCATCAAGATTTGGTTGGCAACACCGATCACTGTTTTACCGATGTAATTAATACCAAAGTGGATGTTTTGTTTCTTTGTTTAGGACATGGAAATTCTAAAGTATTTTTAGAACAACATTCCTTTTCAAGCACGACTAAAATCATTGATTTATCTAATGATTTTCGACTGACACAAGACTCAGTATTTCAAAACAAAGCGTTTGTATATGGATTGCCAGAATTAAATAAAACAGCGATTCAATCGGCAAAATACATAGCAAATCCAGGTTGTTTTGCAACGGCCATTCAATTGGCAATTTTACCTTTGGCAGCCAATGACTTAGTGCAAGATGCAATTCATGTCAATGCTGTGACCGGTGCCACTGGGGCAGGGACCGCATTGTCACCAACCACCCATTTTACATGGCGAGTGGATAATTTTTCTCATTACAAAGCATTCAACCATCAACATTTAGGAGAAATCCATCAATCGGTTGATGGGCTTCAAACAGATTTAAAAAGTGTTATTCACTTTATTCCCAACCGTGGCAATTTTTCAAGAGGAATTTTCGCCACTCTTTATACTAAATATGACGGCACATTAGAGACTGCAAAAGCGCTTTTTAAAACCTATTATAATGACGCACAATTCACCATTGTTTCCGATGAGGTCATACATTTAAAGCAAGTAGTAAACACCAATAAATGCTTACTTCACTTGGAAGTGCATGACGGGAAACTACTTATAACAAGTGCCATCGACAATCTACTCAAAGGCGCCTCAGGCCAAGCCGTTCATAATATGAATTTAATGTTTGGACTCGAAGCGCATTTGGGATTACAACTAAAAGCTAATTATTTTTAAAATATACTACTTATGAAAATAGCAATCATTGGAACCGGAAATTTAGGAGGCTCAATCGCAAAAGGCCTTATTACAAATAATGCAATTACTACGTTATATCTCACTCGACGAAATGTAAAAGATTTAGCAGATTTTGAAGGGTATCAAAATGTGTTTCTAACATCTGATAACAAAGAAGCAATTCAAAAATCGGACATCATTATTTTGGCAGTCCAACCCGCTCATTTAGAAATTATATTGACGGAGATCCAACCATTTTTAACAGAAAAGCATGTGTTGATATCGACCATTACTGGTTTTTCTATTTCGAGAATTGAAAGTTTGGTTGGAACCAATCAGTTTGTCATTCGTGCGATGCCAAATACCGCCATCGCAGTCGGTAAATCCATGACCTGTTTGTGTAGCAATGACGTTGGTAAACAGCGTTTAGGAATTGCAGAAGCCATTTTTAATCGCTTAGGAACCACCATTACAATTCCAGAACAACAAATGCAAGCCGCAACGGTCGTTTGTGCAAGTGGTATTGCTTTTTGGATGCGTCTAATTCGTGCCACAACCCAAGCTGCTATTCAACTGGGGTTTGATGCTGCTGAAGCTCAAAATTTAGCAATGTTTACCTGCGAAGGTGCAGCGAATTTGCTTATTACGTCTGGCAATCACCCAGAACAAGAAATTGACCGAGTGACCACCCCAAACGGGTGTACCATAGAAGGACTTAATGAGATGGAACACAAAGGATTAAGTTCGTCACTTATCCAAGGAATGGTCGCTTCTTTTGAGAAAATTAACAGTATAAAAGCCCACTAATTATGAGTTTATTTGATGTTTATCCACTCTTCGATGTAACGCCGGTAAGAGCCAAAGATGTTTATGTTTATGATGACAAAGGCACTCAGTATTTGGACCTTTACGGAGGTCACGCCGTGATTTCAATAGGGCATTCCCACCCTGTATATGTCAATGCATTGACGAATCAACTTCAGAAAATTGGGTTTTATAGTAATGCGGTTCAGAATCCACTTCAAACAAAATTAGCCGATCGGATTGAACAAGTTTCGGGTTGTAAAGACTATACTTTGTTTATGTGTAGTTCTGGTGCCGAAGCCAATGAAAACGCCTTAAAATTAGCGTCATTTCACACGAATAAAGCAACAATACTCGCATTTGATAATTCCTTTCATGGGCGTACTTCTGCGGCGGTAGCCGCAACCGATAATCCAAAAATTGTTGCGCCTTTAAATGCCCAACAACAAGTTCGGTTTTTGCCGTTAGGAAATTTAGAATTGGTTGAGGCCACCTTAAAATCGGAACCTATTTGTGCCATTATTATTGAGTGCATTCAAGGAGTTGGAGGTCTTGATGAAAGCACCACAGAATTTTATAAAGGACTGGAGTCCTTATGTCATAAATACAACACGGTTTTAATTGCCGATGAAGTACAATCGGGTTTTGGTCGATCTGGTGACTTTTTTGCATTTCAAAAACATGGATTAACGCCTCACATTATCTCGTTAGCGAAGGGTATGGGCAACGGATTCCCTGTCGGAGGGATTTTGATTCATCCATCCATAAAAGCGTCTTATGGCCTTTTGGGAACGACCTTTGGAGGAAACCATCTGGCGAGTACGGCAACCTTGGCCGTTTTGGATGTTTTAGAAGCTGAAAATTTGATGCTAAATACTCAAAAGATGTCTGAATATTTCACTCAAAAAGCCAAGTCGATCCCACAACTCAAACAGCTCAAAGGGCGTGGTTTGATGCTCGGCCTTGAGTTTGATTTTCCAGTTGCCGCCCTTCGAAAAAAATTACTTTTTGATCACTTTTTATTTACTGGAAGCTCCAAAAATCCAAACTTGATTCGAATTTTACCACCCCTCACAATTCAAGAAAAACATATTGATTTATTTTTTAATGCTTTAGCACAAGAATTATGAACCACTACATAACTATTAACGACCTCCCATCTATTTCATCTGCTGTAGCCGAGGCGATTGCTTTAAAGTCTGATGCATATAAACATCGAAGTTTAGGGGCACAAAAAACCTTGGTGATGTTGTTTTTTAATGCCAGTCTTCGCACGCGATTAAGCACCGAAAAAGCCGCGAAGCAGTTAGGAATGGACGTGATTGTTCTAAATGTCACGGATGCATGGCAACTAGAATTTGAATCGGGTGTGGTTATGCAACTTGACAAATCGGAACACGTCAAAGAAGCTGCTCAAGTGATTTCTCAGTATTGTGATATTTTAGCCGTGCGAGCGTTTCCGTCTCTAACAGATAAAGACAAGGATTTATCAGAATGGATTATCAAAAGTTTTGTCAATTATGCGACGGTTCCAATCGTGAATATGGAAAGCGCAACAGGACACCCACTTCAGGCCTTAGCCGATGCGATTACGATTGAAGAATTAAAAACTAAAAAAACTCCTAAAGTCGTGCTTTCATGGGCACCACATCCCAAAGCATTGCCACATGCAGTAGCCAATTCGTTCATCGAAATGATGCAATCTATTGAAGTTGATTTTAGCATCACGCACCCAGAAGGCTACGACTTAAATCCCGAAATTGTAAAAGACTCTAAGGTTATATACAACCAAGAAGAGGCTCTAAAAGAAGCTGATTTTGTTTATGTTAAAAATTGGAGTAATTATAAAGAGTATGGAACAATTACTTCTGAAGATTCCAGTTGGATGATGACTAAAGAAAAATTAGGCACTGCCAAATTTATGCATTGTTTACCGGTTCGACGAAATGTGGTGGTCGAAGATGCGGTGTTGGATAGTGACCAATCGGTGGTAATTGCACAATCCAATAATCGAACTTTTGCAGCGCAACTCGTCTTGAAAAAAATTCTTGAAAATGGATAATTTAAAACCACTCAAAATCATCAAGATCGGAGGAAATGTGATTGATGATGCAGCAGCACTTTCGTTATTTTTAAACCTATTTTCATCCATTGAAGGTCCTAAAATTCTGGTTCATGGTGGCGGAAAATCAGCCACCGCATTAGCCCAGAAAACGGGGTTAGAGGTTCAAATGATTGATGGCAGACGGATCACTGACGCCGCAACTTTAGATCTCATTACGATGGTCTATGCGGGGAAAATCAACAAAACGATTGTTGCTCAATTACAAGCCTTGGATTGTAATGCACTTGGATTTACTGGTGCAGATGCTAATACCATCACTTCTATTAAACGCCCGGTATCAAGCATAGATTACGGGTTTGTAGGTGATGTTAAAAACGTAGAAACGTCGATTTTAGAAGTGTTACTAAATCAGGGTGTTTCACCCGTATTTTGTGCGATAACCCATGATGATAACGGACAACTATTAAATACGAATGCAGATACGATTGCTTCTGAATTAGCTATTGCGTTTGCAACTAAATTTAACGTTGAATTGTATTATTGCTTCGAAAAAAAGGGTGTTTTAAAAAATATTAATGACGACGATTCTGTCATTCAAACGATCACGAAATCCTCCTATAAAAAATTATTAGACGCCCAATTAATTTTTTCTGGGATGCTCCCAAAATTAAATAACTGTTTTCATGCCTTAGACCATAAGGTCTCTAAAGTGTGTATCGGAAAACCAGAAATGTTGCTTGATTCAAAAGCAATTTTCACAACGCTTACAATACTATGACCCTAGAAAATTTAACTGCTTCTGCCATTCAATTATTAAAAGACTTAATTGAAATCCCTTCATTTTCATCTGAAGAAGACTTGACCGCCGCCCGTATTGAGCGCTGGTTTCAACAGTATGACATTCCGTTTCAACGCTCTCAAAATAATATTTGGGCAACCAATGCCGATTTTGATGCGTCCAAACCAACCCTCCTTTTAAATTCACATCACGATACCGTAAAACCGAATAATGGCTACACAAAAGATCCCTTCAAGGCGCAAGTAGAAGATGGAAAACTGTTTGGACTTGGGAGTAATGATGCAGGTGGTTGTTTGGTGTCCTTGCTGGCAACTTTCACGCATTTCTACGCCCAAAAAAATCTAAACTATAATTTGGTCATCGTCGCATCCGCAGAAGAAGAGAGCAGCGGGGCTGCTGGTTTAAACAGCATGCTGTCCATCATTCCAAAAATTGACGTTGCCATTGTCGGAGAACCGACCTTAATGCAATTGGCGGTGTCCGAAAAAGGCTTGGTGGTTTTTGATGCACTTGTTAAAGGCACGCCTGGGCACGCTGCGCACCCGAATGACGATAACGCCATTTATAATGTGATTGAGGTGTTACAATGGTTCAAAGAGTACCAATTTGAAAAAGATTCCGTGTCCTTAGGTCCTGTAAAAATGACGGTCACACAAATCAATGCAGGAAAGCAACATAATGCGATTCCAGCAGGAGTTGAATTGGTGGTCGATGTTCGTGTGAACGATCAATACAGTAATAAAGAAATTGTGGCTATTCTTCAAAAAGATGCGCCTTGTGATTCGATTACTCCAAGAAGTTTACGTCTAAACTCCTCCTCAATCCCTGTAGATCATCCATTGATTCAGGCTGGTATTGCGTTAGGACGCGATACCTATGGGTCACCAACACTATCCGATCAATCGGTTTTGAGTTGCCCGTCTCTAAAATTAGGGCCCGGCGATAGTACGCGCTCACACACCGCAGATGAATTCATTTACGTCAACGAACTCGAAGAAGGTGTTGCATTATATATTCAATTATTAACTAAAATATTATAAGTATGAAACTTTGGGATAAAGGCATTTCAATTGATAAATTTATTGAAAAATTCACAGTAGGAAACGATCGAGAGATCGATCTTAAAATTGCAACTTATGACATTCAAGCGTCGTTGGCACATGCACAAATGTTGGTTAAAATTGGGCTGCTAAGTTCGGAAGATCTCACAGCGATTGAAGTGGTGCTTGATGCGCTTCAATCACAGATTAGCGAAGGCACCTTTGTGATTGATGCCCAGTTTGAGGACATCCATTCAAAACTTGAATTTGAGCTCACCAAAGCGTTGGGGGATGCGGGTAAGAAAATCCATACCGCGCGCTCCAGAAATGATCAAGTTTTGGTGGCCTTACAATTGTATTACAAGGCCAATTTAGGGTTGATTCAACATAAAACCAAAACGTTTTTTGAAACTTTAATTGCTTTAGCAGACACGTATAAATCAGCCTTATTGCCTGGTTATACGCATTTGCAAGTGGCCATGCCCTCATCTTTTGGATTGTGGTTTTCGGCTTATGCCGAATCGCTTATCGATGATGTCTATGTGTTGCAAGCCGCTCAAAAAGTGGTCGATCAAAATCCGTTAGGGTCGGCAGCAGGTTATGGGAGTTCGTTTCCAATAGATAGAGAGTTCACGACCAAAGCCCTTGGTTTTAAAACGCTCAAATACAATGTGGTCGCGGCACAAATGAGTCGTGGAAAAAATGAACGCATTATCGCATCTGGGTTGGGAAATTTAGCCAATACGCTTGGTAAAATGGCGATGGATATTTGTTTGTATATGAGTCAAAATTTTGATTTTATTGGGTTTCCAGAAGCATTGACAACGGGAAGTAGTATCATGCCTCACAAGAAAAATCCCGATGTTTTTGAATTGATTCGAGGGAAGTGTAACAAACTCCAGAGTTTAGAAACGGAGATGCTTTTGATTACCAATAATTTGCCGAGTGGCTACCACCGCGATTTTCAGTTATTAAAAGAAAATATGATTCAGAGTTTTGAAGAGTTGGAAGCGATTTTGGATATTTTTAATTATGCCATTCAGCAAATACAAGTGAAAAAAATTGATTTGAAAGATCCTAAGTACCAATACTTATTCACCGTGGACAGCATTAATACCTTGGTGATGCAAGGGGCCTCGTTTAGAGAAGCCTACCAGATTATTGGCGCACAAGTACAGGAAGGAACTTATAAATCTGATACTAGCATTCCACACACCCATTTAGGGAGTATTCACAATTTGGCATTGGATGAAATTAGTGCTAAATATCCTGTGTAGCAGTCGTGGGTTTTTTGTATAAATGCCAGGTTTTTGACTGTCTGTGTCAAATAAATAAGACTGTCTTAAAACAAATACAACTGTCATTATGAATTTAATTAAGAATCTCGAATGATTGAAAATCAATTGTTATGAGAAGCTGAAACGAACTTGTCTACCGATAGGCTGGTTCTGCTTGACAAGGAAAAGATCCTTATGTTGTAGCTAGCAGTTGCTAATTCCTTTTTAATTTTATTGGATTCTGTCGAGTATCAAAAATGTCAACTATTTTTATAGTCTCAATCTCCTCATTTAAAGCGTAAATTATTTTGTAATTAGTTACTATTAGACGTCTATAATTTTGTTTTCTACCTTCTAAAAGTTCCTCTTTATCTCCAATTAAAGGGTTTTTAATAAGCACTTCGACATTATCTCGGATTTTAAACATTATACTATGAGCAACTTTTTTATTAACTTTTTTTGCATAGTAGTTAAATATCTCATCAAGTTGGTATTCTGCAAAATTTGACCAAATTATTGTGTAATTCATTAGCTGTATTTTGCAAAAACTTCATCGTGGATTTTAACTTTCCCAGTTTCAAAATCTTTTTCTGATTTGTCAATACGGTTATTCAATTCATCTATATTCATCGGATGAAAATCATCTTTATTTCCGGATTTCAGAATGCTTTCAAAAAGAGAAATCATTTCCTCACTTTGCAGTTTTAAAAATGCTTGTACAAATTCTATTTTTCGTGTTTGTATGTCCATACTTACAAATTTACAAAATTAATTTTTTATAACATTTTAATTACCCAAATCACAACTCCTTCGTGAGTGACTTGACAATCTTATTATCGGCTAAAAACGCTTTTAAAATCACTTTTAGGGCAGTGTAGGTTGGCACGGCCAAAATCATTCCGGTAACGCCAAAAAGAATCCCGCCGATGATGATGGTTAGGAATATTTCGAGGGGGTGCGACTTCACACTTTTCGAAAAAATAATGGGCTGACTTACAAAATTATCGATGAGTTGTGCAAAAATATATCCGATTAACACATAGGTGGCCTTCGGCAGAATTTCAGTTTGAAAATCCAATCCGAGATTGCTGCTCATTGTTAAAAATAGCAGTAAAAAACAACCAATGATGGGCCCCACGTAGGGGATGAGATTTAAGAGGGCGCATAAAAAAGCAATGACAACGCTGTTTTCGATTCCAAAAATCATTAAAATAACTGAGTAGATAATAAACAAGATGGTAATTTGAAACACCAGTCCAATAAAGTAGCGCGATAACAAATGCTTGATGGTTCCTAAGGATTTTCTCAACTTGGTCTCATTCTTTTTGTCGGTTAATACATAGATTGAGTTTTCCATGATTTGAGTGTCTTTCATCAAGAAAAAGGTGATGAATGCCACAGAAAACAATCCGATGCTAAATGTTCCAATCGTTCCAACGATTTCATTTAAAAAGTTAGGGATGACGTCGATTCTATCAAACAAATCGGACTGTTTAATTTCGTCTAGGACATCAATGCCATGCGATAAAAAAAATGCATTACTCTGGTTTATTAAATCCTGTACCGTTTGTTGGAGTTTTTCCATATTTAATAGGGAAAGATTTTCGCCTTGTTTCACAACCAATGGAATGAAAAGACTGATGAGTCCCATGAATATTAAAAAGAATACTGCCATGGTAGCGACGACTGCCAATGCATTTGGAAATTTTAATTTCTGTTTTAAAAATAGGTTAATCGGTCTGCCTACAAGGGCAATCACAGAGGCGATGGCAATATAGACCAGCACCGACTGAATTTTATATAAAAACAACAGGAGTAAAAGAATACCGACTACGATCGCAATGGTTTTTAAAACGCCTTTAGTAATGGAACTTGAAGTCATTAATTTTAAAATTTTGTATAAATGTAGCGAAAATTTAAAAACTAATCACTAATTCCTGCTTCACTTTGTGAGTCACTTTTAGAGAGTCATTATACGCGATTCAGTGTGGTGTTAATGAGTATGAACCTTAATTTGCCATGATTATTTTATTTTAAGACTATACGCTAGTGGGGTTACGCCTATTAGTTTTTTAAAGACTCTAAAAAATGTTTGATGGGAATTATAGCCACACTCTTTGGATAGCGAATTGATCGTATGCTTCTCCAGATAGCCATTATCAATTCGTGTCGTAGCGTATTTAATTCTATAAAAATTTACAAACGAATTAAAGTTTCCGAACTCCGAATGTTTTAAAATTTCTCTAATTTGTGGTTCATTTAAGTTAGTATGAAAGACCATTTTACTTAAAGAAAAATTAGGATCCAAAAACAATAGTTTTGAGACTAAAATCGTTTTTAAATACCCGTAATTTTCATGTTCTTGTTTATTTAACTTGAGTTCTTGTTTTGAGTGTGAAAGCTTGGGTAAATAGCTTAAAGTTTTTGGGCTAAAGGTTAAAAACAAAAATTCAGATAAATATAATACTTGAATGATGTTACTAAAGAATTCGTTCATAACTCTGCCTTTGAGTAGCACGGCAATAATGATACTAAGTGATAAATTTAGGGTAATAACGCTCCAATACATTATAAACCAGTTCCTAAAAAGTATGATTTTTGTAGTCTTAATTTCTAGTTTTTTATATCCATCTAAAAATCTTTTTAAAATAATCAACATTGTAATGAGACTAAAGATCACAAATGAAATGGCATAGTCTCTATAGTATAAGGTTAAAGTCCCATTTTCTATATAGCTGAAATTTCGATCATAAAATTTTGGTTCTAAAAATCGAAACCCAAAGTGATTCAAAACGAAAAGCACAAATATAATTAAACAAAAAGTGGCAAGGGTTTTAGGAAACCTAGATTTATTTCTAAATATGGTTTCAGCAAAAAGATATAGATATAACAGACCTAGGTATTTAATTAGAAGTGTTGTTTCTATGGGGAATGGCAAGAAATTCCCAAGTGATAACAATCCTAAAAAATTTATAACAAGGTTAAATATGATGTGTGCCACAAAATAGGAGAGGTAGCCCTTATTCTGTTTCGTCTTTGAATTTCTTAGGTGTATAACTAAAACAATCAAAAAAACCATTAGTAACAATGAAATTGTAACTTTCATTTATTGTTTAATATTTTTACTGTAAAGATAAACAAATCTATCTCAATATTTTTTTTTATGCGCACATATTCTATTTTTTGAGACTATTTGATTGGGAGTATTGGAAAATCAACTCGGAAAAAATTTAATTTTACATACTAATATTTAACCAATTTAACTTAAGATGAAAAAACTACTACTATTGTTATTGCTTCCTTTGTTGTCATTTTCACAACAGAAAATTACCAAGGTTACTTTTAATCAAGGCGATGAACTGAGATTGGGTGCTGAGCCTGAAGAATTGATTCGAATATCCGTTCACACGACTGAAGCGATTGCGAATGCAAACATCCTTATATCGAATGCTGGTTGGGGTTACGGACTAGAATCTGAACCAATGAGTTCAGAATCAACGACGGAATTTTATTATGATTACGTTATTCCTGCGGACAGTTCGCTGACCAATGGGGCACTGAATATTTCGTTTATAGTGGACGAATTAGAGGTTTACAACGTAAAATTTGCGGTTGCTGATGATCGTCAACCGGAAGGTCAGGGAAATTCATTCAGACCCTATGAAATTACTTCAGTCGCTAATTTGAGTTGGGTTTTTGACAGCCATCCTAGCAACACAGGCGCTAATTTCGAACAGACACAGGATTTGGATTTACAGGGCTATAATTGGATGAGTAAAACAGACTTTAATTACCCAAATTTTGGTCAAAGTAGTACAACTCTAAACTACTTTAATTATAATGGTGGTGGGTATTCTCTTAAAAATATTAGCATTGTTTCAGAGGGTAAATACGAAAACATTGGATTGTTTGGGGCTATTAATTACGGATCTGTAAGGGATCTTACGATTGATAATATGAGCTTAAGTATCTATGATATCGGCGACCAGTATTTAAGACAGATTGGTTTGATTGCAGGTTCAATACAATACGGGTATTTGATCAACGTTTTGGTTAAAAATTCTGAGCTTACTATTGTTTCCAAAAACTATGTCAATTATGTAGGTGCTGCAATAGGTGTAGTCCAATATTCAAATCTTACCAAGAATGCCACTTCTGAGAACAATACGATAAGTATATCACCTACTCCAGGTGCTACCAATCACTATTTCAACTATATTGGTGGGTTATTTGGTCAAATGAATTATCAATCTCAGCCGAACTCTTTGAGTAAGTTTTATTCTAAAAACAACACGATTACGCTTTCTAATTATGGTAGTTACGTTGGCGGTTTAATTGGAGGTATGCAAAATATATTCTCGGGTCAGACCGAGACCAACAATAATGAATACTTGACCCTTTCAGAATTCCATACAGACAACATTTCAATTACGATTACAGATAACGTTATCAATAGTAATGGGGGTGCCCAAAGCTCTGCTTATATCGGCGGTCTTTTTGGGATGTTTAACACGGGTTCAAATTATACCGACAAGAGTTATTCAGAACTTTTAAAGTCTTCATCCACGGGTTCGATTACTGTAAGAAGGGGTCGATACATTGGAGGTCTTGTAGGAGATGCAAATGCTCGAATTTCGGATGTCTATTCAAAAGTAGCTATAAACATTGATTTAGGTGATTATACAGATTGGCAAAACGCAAGTGGTGGTTCGACTTGGTATCACTATACTCTGAACAATGATTATCAGAGGATCGGTGGTTTAATCGGGAACTTACATTACAGAGGCAAGTCCTTAAGCAATAGTTATTCAGCGTCTAGCATTGAGTTGATTGGCACGAATTTCACGGATGCGCTTCTTTATGAGGATTATACAGGAGATGGCGAATTGGACCAGCCCAGACGATGGGGTGCATTAACAGGAGATACTTCAAATAATGAATCAGAGGTATTTGTAGCGGACAATGTGTTTTACGATACCGACTTGGTGTCATTAGACGCCGTAGGGCCTAGTGATTACACGGATAGCAATCCACGACTTGCGCTAGTCAATGCTGCTGGTAAAACCACTACAGAGCTAAAACAAATTTCTAATTTGATGAAAAAAGGATGGGATTTTGTCATAGAAATTTCTAATGGAACGGATGATATTTGGGATATTAACAATGCCGTTACCGATACTGCGGTTAATGATGGTTATCCTTTCTTTAGCCATGAGATTGATAACGGACCGTTGGCAATCATGCCTATTATATTGAGTCCATCTTCTGATTTTAGTACAGGTTTAGCCGTGTCCACGCGCCAAGTGATCGCAACGTCTGCCGTTGGCGGTACGAGCACGATTTCGGCAACTTCGTCTAACAGTGATATTGTAAGTGTTGCTGTTGAGAACACAGTGACAGATGGCAATGTTACAACATCTGATTTGGTGTTTACGTATAATGGAATTGAAGGCACCACAGGCAGTGCGCTCATTACGGTTACAGGCGAAAATCCGAATACAGAAACGGGAGAGATGGAGTTTAGTTATATACAGGATAAGGAAGCTCCTATGATTGAATCGATTCGATTTTATAATGGAACTCAGATGCGTTTGGGTGGCAAAACAGGTGAAAACATTCGTATTGAAGTACTTTTGTCAGAAAGTGCCGGTGAAAGCAATACAATAGGACTCACAGGTTGGGGCCCCGATGTGACTGCTGACATGTCATTAGATTTAGAAAACGATAAAAAACTCTATTATAATTTTTCAATTCCAGAAGACGCCACCCAAACAGAAGCCAAGGTCACGGTTTCTATAAACGCATCTGATGTTTCTAACAATCTATCTACCGGCGTTGGTAATTTTGTAGTTGCCGATGTCCGCCAACCGGAAGGGCAAGGAAATGAATTTAATCCTTATGAGGTTTCTTCGGTCGCTAATTTGAGTTGGGTTTTTGACAGCCATCCTAGCAACACAGGCGCTAGTTTTGAACAGACACAGGATTTGGATTTACAGGGCTATAATTGGATGAGTAAAACAGACT
>ERZ1047472.536-NODE-536-length-33587-cov-25.679858_pt1 | contig 33587 bp, 26 predicted proteins | sample MGYA00383095_ERZ1047472 | MGnify/ENA primary metagenome ERZ1047472 (study PRJEB29581, sample SAMEA5548365) | metagenome | biome: marine; feature: coastal; material: water | depth 1 m | study: Short-term variability in the microbial, nano- and picoplankton... | reverse complement strand
GGAAACGCACCATCACTCTGACGTCGTCTCGGCCCCGCTGAACACGCTGCGCCTCTCGCCCATAGAACGCGTCGCGAACTTGATTGCCTAAATCGGCTTGCGTCAGTCCAAGCGCCTCTGCACTGGGTAGAATTTCAAGCGTAAGCTCCCGTTTTCCGGAACGATAACTATTACTCAGGTCATAGATACCGTCATACCCGGCGAGAATATCGGTCAGTATTGCCGCGGCTTGGCCTAATTGTTCGATGTCTCGACCTCGTAGTTCCAGGTCAATGTCTGCGCCCAGTGAGACGGCATTCGCAGAGAAACTCAGCTCCACCACATCGGGTAGTTGAGGGGTTAGATCGCGCCACAAATTAACGACTTCGAGCGGCGTCATACCCCCGCGCTCTCGATAGGGCACAAGGTTTAATGACACCTCCGCCACGTGAGAGCCGGTCTCGCCTATCATGACCAGCGCGCCTTGAGTAATACTCACGCCGACTGATGAAAGCTCATTTTTGAAGGCGGAGCTGCCGTCACTGCGCGCCGCATCGACGATGCGCCGGGTTTCTTGAGCTGATGCTTGAATCTGATCGACGACCGCTTGTGTGCCGGCCAGTGGGTAACCTTCAGGCATCACAACACGAGCGACGACATTGTTACCTGAGACTGCTGGGAAAAACTGGAATACGATTCGCCCACTGGCGATTGTGCCGGCCATGATAATCATGATGGCGACTGCCACCGAGAGGGTTGTATAACGACGATCAACCCCCCACTCAATCCAACGCCGGTAATGGTGCGTGGCAAAATACTCAAGTGACCCTGCAATTTTATCTTGGAACGTTTCCCACCGTTGTCCAAAACCCGATTGCCTGCGCTTTTGACTGCGGTGGGCCAGGTGTGAAGGGAGGATCAGCTGTGACTCGACAATGCTAAAAATGAGGCAGAGGACGACGGTGCCACCAATGGAGATAAAGAACTGTCCTAGGTTACTGTCGACACTTAACAAGGGCATGAAGGCTGCAATGGTTGTGAGGACTCCGAAGAAGACCGGTACAGCGACTTCGCTGGTGCCAACGATCGCTGCTGAGCGGGCGTCTAGACCCTCTTGTTCCTTGGTGTAGATACGTTCACCGACGACGATGGCGTCATCGACCACAACGCCCAATGACAGTAAGAGCCCCATCAGTGAGAGGGTGCTGATGCTCAGGTCGCTTGCAGGGAAAAATGCGATGGCACCAAAAATCGCGACCGGTATCCCGGCGCTGACCCACAGGGCAAGGCGAACCCGCAGGAAAAGCGAAAGACTGATAATGACAAGGAGGAGACCGCCCAGCGCATTATTGATCATCGTGCCCAGTCGACCGATCAACTCGTCAGCTTCGTTATTCCAAACGGTAAAGTGAATGCCTTCGGGGAGCTCTTTTTCCTTCATCGCGACGTAGGCCATTACCGCATCAGAAATTTTGATGGTGTCGTCACTGCCGATGCGAAAAATTTGAATCATCATGGCCTGTTCACCATTGAACTCAGCGTACTGATCAACGTCCTCGAAACCGTCAACAATACGTGCAATATCTCTGAGCAGCAGTCGAGCGCCGCCGGATTCGCGCGCAACCACGATGTCCTCGAGTTCCTGACCACTGTAGCGTTGCCCCGTGCTCCGAAGCCGTATCTCTCCTGCCTCGGCCTTTACCGACCCTCCCGGAATATCGACGCTCGACGAACGGATGGCTTGTGCAACCTGCGCGAGCGTCAGTTGATGACGTCTTAGCATTTCCTCGGAGATTTCCACCGAGATTTCATCCGCTCGCTCATAGAGCGTTTCGATAAGGCTGACTTCGGGCAGCTCCAAAAGATCGGCTCGGATCGATTCGGTAATGTTTTTTAACGATCGCTCATCGGTGTCGCCATGAACGGCAATTTGGGTGACCATTGAGCGCATAGTCACCTGCGAAACGATGGGCCTTTCTGTATTCGATGGAAAGGTAGAGATGGCGTTAACTTGCGCTTTTATGTCGTCGAGTGCTTTGGCCTTGTCCGCATCCATATCGAGCTCGATGACGACATTGCACCGACCTTCTGCGGCCGTCGTTTTGACTTTGACAATATTTTCAATGCCGTCTACCGACTCTTCAATACGGACACAAACACCGGTCTCGACCTCGGCAGGCGCGGCACCCAAATAAGGCACTGTGACGGTGACTACTGGGGCCTCTACATTGGGAAATTCTTCCTTACGCACGTCTTTAAGTGCCAAGAGGCCAGACGCAATAAGAATAAACATGAGTAAGTTCGCGGCGATCGGGTTATCGACGAACCATGCGATGAGTTTAGGCACTAATGACGAGCCTCATTGTATGACTTGCACGGGCATGCCCTCGACGACGAACTGCAGCGCAGAGATGCTGATTCTCTCGCCAGTATTGAGACCCCCTGATATCAGGGCGTGAGCCTCAGAAAGCCTGAAAATCTGGACTTCACGAAACTGCAGGCGATTATTTTCATCGATCACCATGACGTTGTTTCCCGATCTGAGCGCGGTTCGAGGAATAGAAACGAGGTCATCCACGGTACGTCCTTGGATCGCTGCGTTAACAAACAGTCCTACGGGCAGGCGCACGCCGTTCTCGTTAGTGCTTTGCGAGACCTCGGCAATGACGTAAAGAAAGCGACTTGCCGTCGAAATATCGCCCTCACTCCGCAGCAATTGAGCGGCCCAAGACTGTTGGCGTCCACCGAAGTTAGCCGTCAGTGTGACCGGTATAGGATCGGCTGACGCAATACCCGTGTTGGCAAACTCCGGGTCGAGGTAGGCCAATTGCGCATCCGCCAGCGGCAGACGGACTTCGAGTCGCTCTGTGTCGTACAGCGTGGCAACAGCCCGGCCTTTTTGAAGAAATTGACCCACATCCACCGCCTCATCACGAACCCGACCGCTAAAGGGCGCCTTTAGAACGGTTCTCTCGAGGTCGATCTGAGCGCGCGATACGCGCGCTGCCGCATCTGCCTCGGCCGATTGTGCCACTAAAAAAGCACGCTCTATGGCTTGTAGCTGCGCGAGACTCGCTAACTCTTTTGCATACAATGCACGCACGCGCACTTGTTCTTCTATTGCGAAGTTGAGTTCGGCAGTCGCGCGAGCAAGACTTGAACGAGCGCGCAATAAGGCAATTTCGTAGTCACGTGGATCGACGGTGATCAAGGTATCACCAGCAGTAAACTCGCCACCGGTTAGCAAGCTTGACGCAACCGAAATAACTTCCCCCGCAACTTGCGTTACTAGTTCCATTTCAACGCGGGGTTGAACGTTGCCCTCCGACGTGACGCTGAGCGCCAGTGTTTGCGGCGTTACTGTGAGTGCACGCACAGCCACCGGAACCGGTTCCTTCGCCGCCGTGACGATTTCAGGTTTGTTGTTAATCAGTACCGTGTAGATAACCAGCGACAGCGCAATGATAGTGATGGGCGTCAGAAGTTTCTTTACGGAAAACGAGGACCTACTTGAGGCGCTTTCGCTCATTTCATCTCTCTACAAAAGTGGGAAGACCGCGTTGGAGCGCTCATGGTTTTATGGCCTTGATTATACGACATTCTGTTTAAGACGTTGCATCGTTGCGCTAATCCTGACCAAAAGGCGCGTGGAATAATCGCGCGCCCACGAAACTAGATCGGCAAGCCTTCATCAATGGCGTGATCTCGCTGCTGGGGTGTTTGAACCCCCGGAACGTGATAAATCCCGTTCACCATTGCCTGGGTCGTCGAGACATCCTCGCGCGCGGCGTAAAACTGGCTGTACCACTTCCGACCTTTTAGGAAAGGGCCCTCAGTTTTCATGGCCATTGGTTTGAGTGCCGGAGATTTATGCTGCCAAATTTCGAAATCTTTCGAGAACGCGTCAAGCGCGCCGGCCTGAATTGCTTTCGCCATCTCTTTATCTTCGGCGGTTACAGTCCCTGTGGCAGACTTAACAAGGCACCCGTGCCAGGCTTTAATCTTTCCGTCAGCGACGGGCGTGTTGGCAATCATCTCAAACTGGGTGGCATCGCCCCATACTTGTTTAGAGAGAAGGACCCCAGGACCCGTGTACCAAGTGGTGGTGTAGAGCATGGCGCCGCCGTAGAGTGTCATCGCGCCGCCCTGTCGCTGAATCAGAACGTGGTCCTGCATTTCATTTTCAAAATATTCGCAGGGCGCCCCGTGGGTCGGGCCAAGATGTCGGTTATCACACATGTTATCGAGGACTTCCTGAGGATGAATCTCAAGCTCCGGGAGGTGATCGAGATCCCAATGAATCCAGCCGCCTTCGTCCCACTGTTGGAGATAGGGTGGTGGGTAGTCGGGCTCGGCGCCTTGCTCGTCAAACCACATCATGATGCAGCCCATATTATCCACGACCGGATAGGATCGAATTGATGCGGACTTAGGGCAGGGACCGTCGTGGTAGGGAATGTCGTCAACATGGCCCTCTGAGTTATAGCGCCAGCCGTGATAGGGGCAGCGAATGGAATCGCCCTCCACGTGTTTGCCACCCACATCGGCAACGATCAGCATCGCGCTCGTATTTTTCGCCAGGTGAGTCCCCATGTGTTTGCAGTAGGCATCCAACATCACCGGATTACCGCTCTCGCCTCGATACAATGCAAAGTCACGACCAAAGAATGTGACGCCGATGGGGCGCTCGTCGATTTCGCGACTTTCAGCCACAATAAACCAACCTCGCGGGTAGGTATTAGGTCCAAGACCGTACTCTGCTGCTGTAGCCACCTTCGTTCTCCTTCGTTTAAGCGACGTCACTTGTGTGATAGTAACGTTTCATGACGTTAAATTAGGTGAAATACGAGCACCGGTCAAAATGCCTGACCGGTATTCTGTAGACAAAAAGGACGATGACACGGAGGCGGTTGGGATTGAGCATGGACGGCCTCTATCAATGATGCGATTTCCCTCCGGAGTGCCGCTTGACCGAAGACGCCTTGTCCATATTTAGAGCTGAAACTGCTGAGTGGTTAGATTTACATTGCCCGACATCACAGCGTCAGCCGATTGTTCGCGAAGAGCAAATTTGGGGCGGTCGACGCCGCGTATTTCCCAGCGATGATGCCCGACAATGGTTTGAAGCTTGTCGTGATAAGGGCTACACCGCTCCGGATTGGCCTGTGGCTTATGGGGGGGCAGGTCTTGATGCTGAGCAGACAAAAATACTCAAGCAGGAGATGTCTCGATTAGGGTGTCGCCCGCCACTGTACTGCCAAGGACTATGGATGCTCGGGCCTGCGCTCCTCGTTTACGGGAGCGAAGACCAGAAACGCGAACATTTAGGGGCCATATGTCGTGGAGAAATTCGCTGGGCGCAAGGTTATTCAGAGCCGTCTGCAGGCTCTGATTTGGCCAATCTTAAAACCAAGGCCGAAGATTGTGGTGATCACTTTTTGGTGAATGGGACGAAGATCTGGACGACCAAAGCAGACGAGGCGGATTGGATTTTTTGCCTCGTTCGCACGCGGGATGTGGCGCCTAAGCAAGCGGGTATTAGTTTTTTACTCATTGACATGGCAAGTGAAGGGGTCTCGACATCGCCTATTCCCTTGATCAGTGGCGACTCAGAATTTTGCCAAACATTCTTTGACAATGTTCGCGTGCCTAAGAGCAATCTTGTCGGTGCGATCAACGAGGGCTGGGCAGTCGCAAAAGAGCTTTTGAACCACGAACGAAAAATGATGGCTGCGTTCGAGGGCATGCTTGAAAAGCCGGCAATGGAGCTTCTAGAACTTGCGCATTATGCGTTGGGCGTCAATGCAGACGGGCGTCTTGCTGATCCAGAACTGCGCAGTCAAATAGCGAACCACCTGATGCGCGAGACGGCCATCGCGCAAATGGGTGAGCGGATTTACAAGCAGGGTAAGGCCGGGCAGATGGATGCGCGACTGCCTCTCCTGATGAAGTACTTGGGCACCTCTCAAGCGCAAGTTAAAGATGAGCTCATTCTTACTGCTCTTGGTGGCGAGGGACTGTCGATGGATGACGAGTCTGTAGCACCTGCGGGCGTTAGAAAAATGGTGAAGCAGTGGGCCTTTAACAAATCGTTGACGATTGCAGGGGGTACTAGCGAGGTACAACTCAATATTATTGCAAAGCGCGCCTTGGGCATGACCGCTGATGGACATCGGTCGTGATTGTTAATCAAGAGCAGGGCATGCTCCGAGAGTCGGTCGCACAATTTTTCGAAGAGCAATCGCCAGTCAGTCGTTTGAGGGAACAGCGACAGCGGCCCGTTTGGGAGAGTTACGATCGGGAGCTGTGGTCACAAATGGTCGATCTGGGTCTTACGGGAATTACTGTGCCAGAGGCGTTTAACGGTCTTGAGTTCGGCTGGATGGGACTGGGCGCGGTGAGCCAAGAAGCGGGCCGTCGATTGGTCGCCAGTCCGTTGCTTTCAAGCGTGGCATTGGCACAGAACGTCCTGCTTAATTGCGCATCTAAACGACAAATCGAGAGTTATCTCCCTCGGTTGCTGTCCGGTGAAATTACAGCCTCAGTCGCGCTGGATGAGGGCCGCTTCTCTGATCCGGGGGCGGTCTTGGTCACCGAGCAGAATGGTCAGGTCTCGGGTTCCAAGGTCCGGGTGCTCGACGCGTCCATGAGTTCGTTGATTTTCTGCGTCGCTCGACGCGAGACGGGTGCGCTGGGTGTCGCCGTTGTGGCGACGAACGATGAGTCTGTGAGCATTACCCCAACGCGCCTTATGGATCTTCACGGCGCGGCTGCCATTACCTTCGCGGGTGTTCCGGCCGATAGGATTGAGTGGCTCGATGGGGTTGATGTTGCGCGCGGACTTGAGCATGCGATCGATCAAGCCACGATTGTCTTGGCCGCCGAGATGATGGGTGGTGCACGCGAGACACTGGAGCGCACGGTGAGTTACCTAAACGAGCGTGAGCAGTTCGATGTGAAACTGGCAAGCTTTCAAGCCTTGCAGCATCGCTGTGCGCGACTTTACTGCGAGCTCGAGCTTGCTGAGAGCGCTGTGGCGGCGGCACTGATTGCCCTTGATGACCCAGCGTCACGCGTGAGTGCGCAGGCGAGCACCGCAAAAACACTGGCCAATGACGTTTTCAGCTTGATGACCTCCGAAGCGGTGCAGCTCCACGGTGGTATGGGCGTCACCGATGAGATGGACATTGGACTATTCTTAAAGCGCTCAAGAGTGTGCAACCAGCTATTGGGTTCGTCCAGCTACCATCGTGACCGATACGCGCGACTCTTGGCGTTCTGACTCTGCGCGTGCGCGTCGTCAGCGGCTAGACTGTTTTCTCTACTAAGAACTGACTGAACCAGCGGCGAAATTTGGCGAAAGGCCCATCACCATCGCAGAGTAGTGGCCGTTCGAAATACTGCTTGCGATCCCAGATGATTTGATCTTCTGACATCTGCTGACAGATATTGCCGATGATTGCCTGACCGACGGTTTTACCGAGCGTGTCCATGGTGTCTCGGGGTTGAATAAATGCGTATGACGCGCGTGCTTTTTCTGCGGCAACCGGGGTGACATTGGCCAGCAGCAAGGTGTCGTATATGCCTGTAAATTTCACCATGGATAAGCCTGCACCTTGGCTTTTTGTTTCGATAGCGCCGTCGACTACCCCGCGAGGCGTCGGTTGACGTGTAATAAATTTTCCTTCACGAATGTGTCCGTCGAAGGTTTGATACGCAGCCTCCGGTACGTCGTCAGTGCCGTGGACGTAGAGAAAATGCGCGGCGTCTACGCCATTTTCGCCCATTTCCTGCATGTGCGTGTTGACTTCCCAGGTGTGGATAATCATATCGCCCCAGTCTGGGTGGTTGGCTGCGGCCTCGGGAATGATGTCAGGCTCCCAGGAAGGGGCCTCTTTATTCGGGTGATACCAGACAAGGATCTGCTGATTGATTTCTCGGACTTCCCAGGCGCCGAGGATCGCCTCGCCCTTGGCAACCCGGGGCGGCAAATTTTTCGCATAAGGGATATGAGTGCATTGCCCATCGCCATTCCACCGCCAGCCGTGAAAAGGGCACTCAATACTGTCCCCCACGATACGCGGACCTTTACCGGTTTGCTCTCTGATGCCGTAGCCTAAGTGGGCGCCCATGTGGGGGCAAAATGCATCAACGACTTTTGCGTCGCCGTCCTCAGTGCGGAAGATGACCAGCTCCTGTTCGAAATACTCAACTGGAATGGCGTCGCCGATCTCTAACTCGTGTGAGTAAAGTACTTGAAACCATCCCATCGGCATGGGCAATGGACAACGGGGTGAATCGGTAGCAATCATCATGGCAGGCTTCCAAGCACTCATTTTAACCTCCAGAAGTATAACGGCTAGTGCGGATCTGCCCACCTTTGGGGAGCCTGCAAACGGATTACGATCCGCCCATATGGATTATGGTGTAGAAACAAATGACATCGATTTCTATGCTCGGGTCTGGCTAAACTGGACGCCATAATAAGAGGATTCAAACTGTGTCGATGAAAGCCACTATTGAGGAGCTCACCGCGAAGGGCGCCTTTTTTGAGGTCTGTCCGGTTTCAACTGAGCGGGGTGCGCTGGCGGGTTATAAAAATGCCCCCAACACGCTGACGGAGATTATTCAAAATGCCCGAGGGCACGGCGATCTAAATTTTATTGTCTCTGGCGATACGCGACTGAGTTTTTCGGCTTTTTTTGAGCGCGCGGATGCACTTCGCGCCTACCTTGAAGCGCAAGGTCTGACTCCTGGAGACCGGTTTGCGATTGCGATGCGCAATAATGCTGAGTGGCTTATTGGGTTTACTGCCGCGTTTCTTGCCGGCGCCACCGTGGTTCCGATTAACAGTTGGGGGCAGGCGTCTGAGCTTGCTTTTGCCGTCGACGATTGCGGTGCTCAGTGGCTGTTGTGTGACGACCAACGTGCGGTCCTGTTGGACGAGTCACTTGAGACCCATAAGCGGCTCATTGTCTACGATCGAGCAGAGCCAGGCTCACGGCGAGGTATTGACTTTCACGACGCTGTTTTTGATAAGACGCCATCGGCGGTACTGACCCCAGAGCCGAATGATCGTTGTCTGATTCTCTACACGTCGGGCAGCACTGGGGCACCTAAGGGTGTTGTTCACTGTCAGCAGGCGCTGTCACAAGCGGTTTTTAATATGATGTTTACGGGCATGCTGACGATGACAGTCGAGGGCGGGCTCCGTGAATTACGAGGCGGTGCCGTCCAAGAAAAAGCGCTCTTGAACGTCCCACTGTTCCATGCGACCGGCCTTTTGGGGTCGTTTGTCCTGCCGTTGGTCACGGGGCAGGGCATTGTAATGATCTCAAAATGGGATGCGCAGGAAGCGCTTCGTTTGATCGAAGCTGAGCGTGTAACGCTTTTCAGTAGTGTTCCCTCTTTGGTAAAGGATTTGCTGACTCAACCGAATTTGGCTGATTTTGATATTTCGTCCTTACATCGCGTGTCCTCCGGTGGAGCTGCAATGCCTTCGGATCTGCCGTCAATCATTAAAGCAAAGATCGATAAAGCCTATGCGTCGGGCGGCTATGGACTGACGGAAACACTCGCCGTTGGGAGTCAGGCCGCGGGTGCGGTATTTGACGCTAAGCCGGATGCTGCTGGTGTGCAGTCGCCCATTATGGATATCCGTTGCACCTCGCCTGACGGTACGGTTCTGCCTCAAGGAGAGGCGGGTGAGATCGAAATGTGTGGGGTTGCCTGTACGCTAGGGTATTGGAATAAGCCCGAGGCAAACGCAGCGGTATTCACCGATGATGGTTGGATGAAAACCGGAGATATTGGCTATGTCGCTGATGATGGTTACGTTCATATCACAGGCCGAATCAAAGATATCGTGATTAGAGGTGGTGAGAATATCTACCCTGGTGACACCGAACAGGCCTGCTATCAAATAGATGGTGTGCAAGAGTGTGTGGTTTTCGGTGTTCCAGACGAGCTGATGGGCGAGGAGTTGGTGATGATGGTTCGAGTTGCGAACGACTTGATCACGGAAGATGTGATTCGCGAGGGACTTAAGTCACGCATTGCGGGTTACAAAATACCCAAGTACGTCGACATTACTCAAGAGCCGCTGGCGCGGGGCGCCACTGAAAAGTTTGACAAGCGGGCGATTCAAAGCGCGTACCTTGAGCGGTCGATAGCCCCTTAGATAAGCTGTTAGACCCCAAATCCACCATCAACAGGGATTAACTGACCTGTTGTATACGCCGCGCGGTTTGACGCTAAAAAGACGGCCATTTGGGCGACTTCTTCGGGTTGACCGAATCGCTTTAGGGGTAGGGCGCTCTTAACACCCTCAATCCATGCCTTATCAAAGACTCCCTGTTCTTTGAGTCGTAAGAAGATTCCGGTTTCGATGACACCGATGGCAATGCTGTTTGCACGAATATTATTGACGCCTTCTTCTTTGGCAATGCCTTTAATCAATTCTTCTACAGCGGCCTTCGGCGCGACGGACAGAATGTCCAGTGGTGGGTACTTCAGTAACCCCGCTGAACTGATGTGAATGTAGCTGCCACCCCCGCCGGCGCGAAGATGTGGCAAGGTTGCGTGAATCACATTAAAAGTCCCCTCTGCATCAGAGCGCATCACGCGCTGCCATAACTCGGGCGTCACGTCCGAGATGGGCGATTGCGGGATGTCATAACCCGTGGCAATGAATACAGAGTGTAGCCGTCCGTATTTTTCTAGGGCTTCGCCAACACAGCGTCTGAGGGTATCAATATTTTGTACATCAACCTGCGCACAGGAAATGTGTCTCGCGGCGCCGCCACAGTCAGCGACCACCGTTTGCGCGCCGTCGCGGTTGCGGTTGTACGTGAGACAAACTGGGACATTGTTGTCACTCAGCGCTTTACATATTGCTTGACCAACGCCGCCACTGCCGCCAATAACCAACGCGACCCCCTTGGGATACAGTTCTGCTGACTCACTCATGCGGTACTCCTTTGTGGCTCGATCAAACGTTCGACCGGATGCGGTAGACGCTTAAATTAAGGGTAAAAAAAACCCGCCGAAGGGGCGGGTTTTTTAAGCGTCAGACTTTACAGGTCAATGCGAATATCGACGCCGTAAGTCGCTGGATTACCCCACTGATGCGTGGCGAAGCCCAAGTCGGCACCGAAGTTAAAGCCAAACGTTCGGTATTCCTCATCGGTGATGTTACGGCCCCAGGCTGCGATATTGAGGTTGCGACCGTTATCCATTTCGCGATTCCAGCTCAACCGTGCGTTCACCAAGGTACGTTCTTGGTTCGATGCCTGCTGCAGGTTCACCGGAATCGAAGGTTGTCCCGCAGCGTTGTAAAGCGTCGGTACGGAAGTGATACTGACCGTCTCGTCCGTATGGTTTGCAGAGATCTGAAGATCCACCGAGTTAGAACCAGTGTTGATCAGACTCCAGTCCATGATCACGTTGTAGGCGTTTTCGGGTGTTAGACCTTGCGTTGGCATGATAGGCAGGCCTTGATAGGCTGGGAAGTCATCGTAGTCTCGGTCGGTGTAGGCATACTGAGCGCGCAACTGTAGGCTTTCGGTAACAAGGAAAGCCATATCGAGTTCGAGGCCTTGCGTGCCAAAGCTTGCCGCGTTGACCACGTCAGTAGAGATGCCGCCGTCATCGCTTTTGATCACACTGACTTGGACATCGTCGTAGTCATAGTTAAAGAGCGCCGCGTTGATGCGCATGCGTCCGTCCATCAGCGTAGATTTCACACCGAATTCGAGACTGGCAATGTTTTCTTCGGTGTAATCGTCACCGGTAGCAGTGTCTCTATTGAACGCACCACCATTGAAGCCACCCGCTCGATAACCCGTGGTATAGCTTGCATAGAAGTTGGTGTTGTCGTTCATTGTGTACTTCGCAACGAGGCGTCCAGAAACGTTACTGAAGCTTTGCTCGTTGTAGTTTCCGTACACGCCTGTGGTTTCTGGGATGTTGTCGATACCGTCAAGGCCGCCGACGTACCCCGCGCCGAGAATGGCTGGACTTGCCGCTCCTGCGAACGTTGCACCGATGTACGTGGCAATGCCTCCCGCCGGGAAATCACGCCAGCGATAGGTCATGTACTTCGTTTCATCGGTGTAGCGCAGTCCGGCGGTGAGTGACCACTTATCCGAAGCCGTCCAAGTCGCCTCTCCAAACACAGACTGGGCATCACCACCAACGTCAAAGCCGCGACTTGCGGAGGCTGCGAGTGCATACGTCGGCGATTGAACGTTACGCATTTCACCGTAGTCTTCCCAGTCATAAAAGCCAAAGGCCCAGTCGACTGAGCCGGTGCTGCCAATGACTTGAATCTCGTGGCTCTCTTGCTCGTAGTCGTTCGCAAGATCCGTCCAGAAAATACCGTCGCCATTGTTGGCGTTAATGGCATCGATCATGTCGATCGCGAGGGTGAAGTTATCAGCCGCCGCATTGTTAAAGCCGAGGTCGGGTATGACTTGTCCAAACAAAGCGCCACCAATGGTTTGTAAAGTGAGATCGCTTCTCACGCCCGACGAGATCGAGTTGTCGATGCCGTCGAGGTCACTAATAGAGTAGTCCTCCATGGTGCGCTTACCATAGATATACTTGACGTTAACGCTGTCACTCCACTCGTAGTTGAGCGTGAGGGTGTGTGAGTCATTATCAATGGACGCGTAGCCGGGTACATCCGTCGAGCCTGAGTTCGGATGAGAGTCGGCGTTGGCGAGAACGCCGTTAGCCCACTCTACATAGTCGTTTGACCACCCGAGGAACTGTTGAATCTGTGGCAGATTCGGCAGTAAACCAAACTGAACAGATTGCGCGACGCCGCCGGCGATCGCTTGAACCGTTTGAATCCGTGAGGCGCTGTCAATGGGGACAGCGGTCTGATCGCCGCCAGCAGCGAGATAACCTGCAAGCGCGGCATAGCTCGGGTTTAGACCCGTAACCACGTTGTGGTTATCCAACTCATTGTTAACACTGCTGCTCGAGAACGCGTAGTCCAGCGATAGGCGGTCTGTCATGTCCCACGCCATCGCAAACCGGTAGCCATCGCGATCGATGCTGTTGAACCCGTCCAGTTGAGGATTGGTGTTCTCGTAGAAGGCGTCGCGCTGTCTATCGTTCCAAGAGATCGCGGTTCTAATAGTGTCGGAGAGTGGGATATCGGCCCGAATAGAGTACTCAGTGCGGCCATAGTTACCCATGCTTCCGCGAAGGGAGAGTCCGAACTCGTCTGCGGGGGCCTTTGAAATATAGTTGATGGTGCCCGACGTTGAGTTACGGCCCGAGAGCGTTCCCTGCGGTCCTTTCAAAATTTCGATTCGTGCCAAGTCGACGATGTCTACTGAACTGCCTTGGTTCTTGCCAATGTAGACTCCGTCGATATAGCGACCCGCGGCGGGGTCAAGCGAGAGGTTAGGCGCGCCGTCGCCAATACCGCGGATGACAAATGCGGTTGATGAGCCGCCTTGAGGTGAGGCGTAGCCATTAACACCGACAACCTCATTCATCAGGTCGAGGTTGTTATTGATGCCACGCTCAGCGATGTCTTTTTCGCTAAGGGCTTCAATTGAAATCGGCGTGTCCTGAACGCTGGCTTCGCGACGCTCAGCCGTGACAACCACTTCTTCGAGTTGTGCAAATGCTGTTTCTGCGGCCATAACAGTCATTACAGCGGTCGCTAACAGCGTCTTAGGGCTAGATGGCTTCATGGTTTTAACCTCGTTTTTAGAGTTATTGATATAGAGACTACGTCTTTCTCTTAAAAGATATGGCATTTAATGTGCCAAATCAATTTTACTTTTTCAATTCTGAGACCCGCCTTTCACTGTACTGCTCGCTTGAAGCTGCGCGTCTGCGTTCACCTTAATAACAACACACACATTATTGTCGCTATTTTGTCTGGATAGTGTCGCTCAGAGCGACTGCCGAGGGAATCCTTCACTGGGCCTTTGTTTAGAGCAAACGGACTACCCGTTTTAGACCAAAATTTCGGCGAAATTGCGTCTGAATAGACCCACCGACTGCATGACCGGTGGCCGTCTATCACCTTCCTTTTCAAAATCGTATTGCTAAGTCGTAGTATGCTTTCAGGGGCGGCAACCGCAGCCCCCGGGACTAGAAGTCAAAGGAGAGTGTGATCATGAAGGCCCTCGTTTTTAACGGTCCGCGTGACATCCAGTACGAGACGTTTCCTGACCCGTCTCTAGAAACCAATAACAGTGTCATTTTGAAGGTTGAGCGATGCAGTATTTGTGGCTCCGACCTGCACATGTACCACGGTGAAAATTTAGGTCAGGCAAGCTACGGCGGCGATGTAACGCCGTTTTGTGTGGGCCATGAATTTACAGGAGAAATCGTTGAAGTCGGTTCGCAGGTCCATCGTTTTGGTGTTGGTCAGCAGGTTTTGGCGTCGGGTGGGGCACCTTGTGGCAAGTGTAAGAACTGTTTGTCCGGACACGCCCAACGCTGCACTGGCTGGACAGCATTTGGCTTGAGTGGCGGGATGAACGGAGGGCAAGCTGAATTTGTTAACGTGCCGATGGCCGATCTGACACTCCAGCCTATTCCTGAAGGTGTGACCGTGGAACAAAGCATTCTTTTAACCGACGCCATGTGTACCGCTTACTTTGGGCTCACGCGCACCAGCCTATTACCCGGCGATGTTGTGGCTGTGGTGGGTTTGGGGCCCATTGGTTTGATTGGCGTGGAACTGGCGTTCACGCTCGGTGCGTCCGAGGTCTTTGCCATTGATCCGGTCAGTCACCGCCGTGATCATGCTCAGGCACTGGGTGCCACGGCATTAGACCCCAGTGAGGCGCTGCCCGTGATCATGGACAAAACTCTGGGTGCAGGGGTGCCGCGTGTATTTGAGGCCTCGGGGTCTAAGGACGCAGTGGCGTTGGCCATCAAAATAGCGGGAAGGGGGAGTACCGCTTCATTTGTCGGATTGCCGCAACCCGACGTCCAGCTGCCAATGCTGAAGGTGCTTTTTAAGGATATTACGATTCGCGCGGGTGTCGCATCGGTGATTGACCAGTGGCCCCACCTTATTCCGCTCTTGCAGCACGGACGTTTGAAGGCCGAGGGGCTCTTTTCGCACACAATGGCTCTGTCTGAGGGGGCCGAGGCTTATCGCATGTTTGACCGACGAGAGGACAACGTACTCAAGATCATGATGACGGTCTAAAAGGATATCCTTTCTTCGCGGTGCCTTTCCCTCAAAGGTAGGGCATTTGTATGGTTGAGCTGTTGTCTACTCTAATTTCAGCACCATTGATGTGTCGTGATTCGTGGCCGGCTAAGAAGAAAATGACGTCGGTGACGGCCTCGGGTTCGCAGGCAAAGCTGTAGGCCTTCATCGCCTGGTCTGGCGTCATTTCGGGAAACTCGCCTTTCATGTGCGTGACCATGTCGGTCAAGATTCCATCGGGATGAACACTGTTACAGCGAATAGGGAGCTGATTGGTTTGGCAGTGAACGGCAACGCTCATGGTGAGACTTCGCACGGCAGCTTTCGCTGCACCGTAGGCGATGAAGTGAGGGTATCCCGCCAAGGCTGAAGACGAGGACAGATTTATAATCGAGGCGGCGCTGCTCTTTTTTAGCGCGTCGAGCATGTACTTCATTCCGAGAAATACCGACGTGCTGTTGACCTCCATCATGTTTTTGAAGTCCTCAACAGACGACGTCTCGATGGTGTAAGTCATTAGAATCGCCGCGTTATTCACCAAAACGTCAAGCTTTCCGTGCTCCGAAATCGTTGCTTGAGCGAGTGCCTGCCAGTCTGTCTCACTCGTCACATCGCAGGTGCGATAGCTCACACAGTCATGTTCAAACAACCCATCCGGTAGTCGTATGTCGGTTCCGATAACAGTGTAGCCCTGTTCGGCGAATTTTTTGACCGTGGACTGGCCGACGCCGCCCGCAGCTCCGGTGATGACGGCGACTCGATTACTTGTATTAGACACAAAACAACTCCTTTCAGGGCCTTTCTAAAAGCGTACATACGCAATTTAATAAGAAACAAGAGTGCCTATTTTGTGCAGTGGACTGCAAGTGCAGACGACTGCTCAAATGGACCATGAGAAGAAAGTCGTACCGTGGGATGGTCGATGCGTGTCCCTGCGTCGATCAGTTGGGTGATGTTCACGCGGTATTGAGCGTTAAGGAGGTGGTGGAGTGTTGCTCGAAAATAAAGTGGTGGTGATCAGTGGGGTTGGTCCAGGACTTGGACAAACGCTGGCGAAAATGGCCGCCCAAGAGGGTGCTTCTGTCGTGCTTGGCGCACGAAGTCAGGATTTTCTTGATGCGGTGGCGGAGGAAATCCGGACTGCGGGTGGGAAAGCGATCGCCCTGAGCACTGACGTCACGTCCACAGAGCAATGCCAGGGCTTGGTCGCGGCGGGTGTCGAAGCCTTCGGTCGAATCGATGGTCTTGTCAATAGTGCTTACGCGCACGGTGACTGGGCAACGGCCGATCAAGCGGACCCCGATAAAGTGGGCGACGTCATTAATGTCATTTGCCAAGGCGCGCTTCGAATGGCGCAGGCGTGTGCGCCGCACATGCAAACCGCGGGGGGAGGGTCGATCGTTAATGTTTCGACCATGTCGACGGTGAAGCCATTCTCGGGGGAGACGATGTACGCGGCCGGTAAAGGCGCGCTCAATGCACTTACTCGACACATGGCCAATGATTTTGGGAAGTTCTCTATTCGAGTGAATGCCTTGCGAATGGGCTGGATTGGTGGGGCTCCCGTTTATGCGTTCATCGATTCTCAGGTGGCTGCAGGTGCAGATCGCAATGCCGTGATGCGCAGCATTACTGACCGAATTCCGCTGGGGATCATTCCCCCAGAAGAAGATTGCGCGAAGGCGGTACTGGCATTCCTGTCTGATTATTCGGCGGTCATTACCGGCAGCTCGGTCGATGTGAACGGCGGCGAGTATATGGCGCCGTAAGAATGGCTAAAGGGAGTCGGTAATGACAATGGGTATGAACGAGGCAGAAAAGCTCAAGTTTGATCCACAAGCCGTGGTTCGCTCGATCACGGTTGAGATTGCCGCATCGGCAGAGACGGTCTGGGAGGCGCTTGTTGATTTTGAGCACTACCGTGATTGGAATCCCTTCTGCGTTGAGGCATCGGGCGTTCTTAAAGTCGGAGAACCTCTGACCATGAAGCTCAAAAGCTACACGGAGGAGGGGCAGTACTTCGATAACGTCGAGTTCATCACTGAAATTGATGAGCCCCGTCTAGTGTCATGGTCAGCACCCTGGGTCGACGAGTGGCCCTACCCGGCGCGGCGCGATCAGTTCGTTATCTCAACTGGCCCTGATCGCTGTGAGTACTACTCGACCGATGCCTTCTTGGGGCCTCATGGTATCCATGTGATGCGGTTTGCAGGGCCCTGGGTGAAGCGCGCTTTTGATGACACGGCCTTGGCACTTAAAGGCTATATTGAGTCGACTCAGTAAGGTCAGACTGCTGAAAAATAGGTCTCAATGTAGCGTGAAAACTGCTGGCCGATGCCCTGCGCGTCAAAACCAAAGTCGGCCGCTTGGTAGTGATGCTCAGGCCGACTTTCACGCTCATTGAAGGCTCGCCAGTGAGCCATTTCCTGTAGGGTTTCGCGCGTCAACTCAAGTTCCGTAAAGCCGTAGATCTTCCGAATTTCGGATTCTGGATCGCCCACTGTGCGGTCAAAGTAAAGATCTAGGTACTGGGCATCTGGGTGTGCCGCGCGATAGTCCATAGTCTTGTTCAGTCCAAGTGCCCATTTGCGTGCCCAGTCTTGGGCGAGCGCTTGGGTGTCTAGGGCGTCGGAGAAAGGCCCCGCCAGCGCCGCCAACATACTGCCGTACGAGGGTATGACGTCGATAGGGTGTCGGTGTGTTTGAATGACGTGCGCGTCTGGGAAGCGTTTGAACAGGAATTCGGGGTAGTGCAAGTGGTGTGGCGTTTTAAGGAGCCAGCGTTGGCCCGTCTGTCCCTTCCGACGTTTTTGCCACTGCAGAAACTGTAGGCACAAGTACAAATAATCGTACGCCGGCGTTTGGTCTTGCTGATAAAGCCCAGCCCCGTAGTGTGGCATGTGCGCATAGCACTCAGGGACGGTACTCATGAACGCGTGCTCAAGCAGCATGATCTCTTCATCTGGCGCGCGTGCATCCATTGGATGGATCGCAGCTAACTCAGGTGCTGCCTCAAGCATTGCGGAGACTTCCGCCTCCGAAACCGCAATGCGCTCGTCATTCACCTCGAAATCAAGGTTGAGTGGAGCGGGCTGACGCACCTCATACCACATGGGGGCCAGCAAGGTCTTGTCCGTTGCAATTGTTCTGTGTAACAGCGTTGTACCTGTTCGTGGCAGGCCGACGACCACGATGGGGCGCTTGACAACTTCGGTTAAAATTTCAGGGTGGCGCTCGACCCAACTTTCTATGTTAAGTCGGTTGATCAGCAAGTGAGTCACTCGTGTTTCGTGAAAGCCCATGCCCACATCATTGAGTCGGGCTTCTTGCGAGAGCGCTTTAAGCAGCGCATCCAGCGCGGGTTCGAAGCCAAAGTCGTCAAAGGATTTTCGTCCCGTAGACGCTAGTGCGGCGCCGCATAATGCGTTTTTATCGAGCGGCGTCATGTTGCCTCTGCTCTGATGGGGACCAGTGTAAGCGTTTGGCAAACGATGCGAGCGGACAAATCACGCGACCTCGCTCTCGTCAACCACCTTGACCGTCGGATGGATCGGATCGTTTGTACCGACCCAGCGAAAGCAGAGTGTGCCTTCGCTGTGCCCGGCGGTGGTCAATACATTAGCTGCGTTAAGCGGGGAGGGTGAAATCAAAATAACGACTGACCCATCCTCGTTAACCGTGGCCGTTTCTTTATTGATCGAAATTCGGTGGTAGCGGTAGTCCAGTGACTCCATCCAGTAGTTATCAACTTGCAGGTTCCACGTTTGGCAATCAGGAATTGAGGCAAGTTTTACGACCATCACCTCGTCTATATGCAGTCGGAAATGACCGTGATAGTAGATGATATTAGGATCACCACCGACGGCTTGGCAAAAAGCCTGATCCCAAAGAAGGAGTCTGTTGGGATTGTTGCGTATCTCTTTACTCCACTGGGAGAATAAACCGATGGTGTTGCGATAAAACGCCATGGCTTTGTCGAAGTTGGCTGTGATCTTTTCTGAGCTCAGCGGCTCTGGAGTAGCTGAGGGGTCGAGCCGTTGAATTTGCAGGTCAGCAGGGACCTCAATCGATCGGTCTAGAAAGGTTTGACGGATCAGCAGAGACTCCGACTCGGTGTCCATTGGCAGCCAGTTTCCTGACTGCGTGCGGGCGCTCAAGATAATCTCGAAGTGACCGTCTGCATCGATATCGAGCATATTACTATCGATAAAGCCCGTTTCAATCTGCTTAAAGTTTTCAGCATAACTGCCTTTACTTGTTGCAAAGCTGATGTAGTCAATGGATCCGCGACGGCCTGTTAGCCGATAGTCAAAGTGACCATCTATAACGGCTTTTTGGTAGACGTTATCGGGGTTATCGGCCCCGAGCTTGATGGTCTCGTGGGCAGGTTGATAAAGCACGGGAAACGCTGCATCGTTAAACTCTACATACCACTCAAGTGCTGCACGCGCCATCCTAGAGAGGTATCGCAAGCCCTCAGCCTGACTTTGCTCGTCTTGGGGTACATGATCCTGCGTCAGTTCTTGCCCAGCGGCTTTCAGCGTGTCGCAGAAGGCATCCCACTTGGCGGCCATATCGTTAGTGGCCATGCGACTATCCTTACTGCTCAGTGACCAGGCCGGGCGCGCTGCCGATCTGTTCGATCGCGACAACACCCTCACCCGACGAGAGGAAGAGATTAGACATCAGCGTGTACTTGGAGACGCGCATTTTCCAGTCGCCGTTAACCCGTGCATATTCATCTTCGTAGTAACCGCTCATCAGTTGCACTTGTCTTAGCTCGGTTTCGAGCAGTTGAAAACGCATACGCCAGCGACCTTTTGCAGTGTCGAGGCCCGTCATCATGATTTCAGGTGCAGTGCCGTGGTGCATGTCGATATGCGTTGGGTGGCAGGCCAATGACTCAAAGACGTCGATAAAGGCATCCATGTCCGTAAACTCGCCAATAAAACCAAAGTCGATCAGAAAATCGCTTTCGTCATAGCAGCTACGCATACCAGCAATATCGCGTGTGTCACAGGCAAACCACCATCGTGCTTTGAGGCGTTTTATCGACTCGATATCCTCGAGGGCTTGGACCCTCGAGGCGAGATCAAGATCTAATGACACGCTTATTTTCCGGGAGCACCATTGACGCCAGGCCATCGCGATCCGGAAATTGTATCTGCGAAGGGTAAAAAGGCCTCTGGGTCTAATGGCTTTGACAGCGTTACTGAACGATCCAAAAACGTGGGCCACCACAGGTAGGCTGACAGCTGCTCAAGCATAGGCAACTTACTCGCAAGAGGATCCCATGGGCTGTCGCGCAGAACGAGCTGGCCTTGTACGTTTTCCTTCCAGGCAGTGGCGTACTTACTCGCAACGTGCACGACATGGGGTGGGAAGTCATAGCCTGTTGCAGGACCGCCAATGCTGACCGCACGCGACACTTTGATCCACCACTCGTTCTGCACAAATTCGTCGCCCGGATCCGTCGGCCCTTCGCTCATTCCGTCAAATTCGAGGAAAGTGTAGCCTTGGTGGGTACACTTGGCGCGCACCATAGGTCCTAGACGGTGGAAGTCGATCTCACAGGGGTATTTGGGCTGGCCGTTGGTCTCTTGCGAGATAAAGATCGCCGATTCTTGGTCGATGCCGTAGCCGAGAGTAAACTCACCTTCAACACCATCAAAATCAGCGTTAACGGTCGTAACCACGCCGTACTCGGGGACATCAGGTACCGGAAAGTTATAAACCGTGAGATTTACGTTGGGTTCTTTGCCTACGGTGATGCCTGGCGGCAGTAGTGCAGCGATCGCCTCGGGATCGGTACGATAGTGGACCTTTAGCATCGGCCAATTAACAATATCACCGGGTGCGCCCATTGGGGCTTGTACGTCACTCATTGTTTTTCGTCCTTTTTATCTTTCTTTTATAAGTATGTGTCTAAACTGACAGGGTGCCTTTGTTGCAGCGCACCGATGCTCGGAGCGCCAGTTAACCCACTGACTCCGGTACCGGAGTCGTTTTATTAATAATCATCTCGGCGCGGCGCTGGACCTTCGCTTTGCTTTCGTCGGTGTGCGCCAGCAACCAAAAATCACCGTTTGGAATACCTGCAAGTGCCATCTCTGCCACCTCATCCGGGTGCGTCGTCTGGATGTTGATCCCAAATTCTTCGGCCATGCGTTTCATGTCTTCGACAGAGTTGATGCCTGTCTCGTTGCCAATGACGCCTTTATCAAACTCTTCAGGTCGAACACGTCCCGAATTAAACAGTCCCGTTTCAACCACGTGCGGCCCGGGGAAGAGGGCACTCACCACAACCGGAAGTCCACCCATTTGTACTTGGTAGTGTAGGTTCTCTGTGATGGTATGCACCGCCGCCTTCGTGGCCGTGTAAATAGGTACATCAGGCAGTACGGTGTAGGCGCCATTACCTGAGCCGGTGATGATCATGTGAGTTCGATCAGTTCGTGTGATCAGGTAGGGCATGAACACGCTGATGCTGTTGACCGCACCCCATAGATTGACGTTGAAGCACCACTGCCAATCCTTCTCAGAAAATCCCCAGATTGGACCCGCTTCGCCTGCGCCAATACCGGCATTAGCAAATACGAGGTCCACCTGTGAAAACGCCTCTAAGGTCGTATCAAGTAATGCTTGAAGACTCTCGGTTGAGGTCACATCGCATCGTTCAATACGGTGCGCAATGCCCTCAGCTTCGAGGTCCGTCGCCATGGATTCCATGGCGGAGGCATCGACGTCGCCAACGACAACGTTAGCGCCCGCACGCCCTAATCCAAAGGCGATTGATCGACCAATACCGCTGGCACCGCCGGTGATAATGGCTGTTTTTCCGCTGTAATAGTTGTCGCTCATTGTTGACCTCGCGGGCTGTCGGGAAGGTAAAACTGGCGTACCCATTTTCGGAACAGCACCAGTGTCTCGTCGCCTTTGCAGAAGATAGGCTGCTTGCGGTGAACTTTGTTCTCCCAAATGGGATAGTCGTCTGACAGACCCTCAATAATGCCGTCCATGACCTGATCACCCACAAACTCCGCTATTTCATTGCGCACAATGAGGGTCCACCGCAGGAGTGTTTCATCACGAGAAATCGGTTGTGCCGAGTTGTACACCATCATCTCAGCACCAGGGCCGTAGCTGGTGACAACGCGTGCCAGCCCCGGTTGGAACATGGTGGCGTGAAGCTCTCCTGTCATACCTTGTGCCTCGATTTCGGAGCGCAAATGAACCGCACCGTCATCCTCGACTGCGACAGAGGAGGGAGGTGTTTGATTTTGCTTATGCACATACTGGAAGTGCTCGGGATCACAAGAATTTTCGGCAATATCCTGAATGTGAACCGGGATGTTGAACTCTACTTGACGGGGCTCAGTCCAGTTTTCGTCTCCAATTTGGGGGATAACGGGGACCTCTCTGTCCGGCGCGGCACCCGTGGGGTGATACCACATGTAGATCTCGCCATTGACCTCACTGGTGGGCCAGTTTTGCACCTTTGCACGCGCTGGAATGGTTTCGCAGTAAGGAATGTGCTGACACTTTCCATCGCCACCAAATTGCCAGCCGTGAAAGGGACACTGAATGGATTCACCAACCACTTTGCCGTTCACGCCAAGGTGTGCACCGAGGTGAGGACAGTACGCATCATGCACCCGTGCCTCGCCGGATTCGGTGCGATACAGCACCAGCTCACGGTCTAAGGCCGTGACGGCTTTTACGTCACCGGCTTCGACCTCATGACTTCGTGCTACAGACCACCAGCCCATTGGGAAATCAGGGGCTGTATTGATTTTGGAGTCGCAGACTGCGATGAGTTCCATAGAAGTACTCTCCCTTGGGTATTATTGTTTTTCAGCTGTTGAAAATGCTACTCGACGGGCCAATTTCAGCCGCAAGCCCATCCAGGTATTGACGGTCTAGCCCGTAAAACTCGATGGCGTTACCGCCTAAAATTTGACGGCCAGCATCGATATCAAACCCTTTAAAGGTGTCCTGATAATACTGCGCTGTATTGGGCCAAGTCCCTTCGGGGTGCGGGAAGTCACTGCCCCACATGATCTGTTTCATACCGATTTGGTCTCTCATGTCGAGATCCCGCCGGGGGACACAGGACGCTCCTATGCCGCAGTTGCGCGCAAAGTACTCACTCGGTGCCATGGACAGGTGAGACCGGAAGTCGCCGAGCTTCGCGGAGAACTGAATGTCGGTGTAATTGTGATCCAGCAGCATGAGCCAAGAGGGCACCATGAACATCGTTCCGCCCTCGACTACCATCGCCTTAAGCCGAGGAAAACGCTCGAATACGCCACCCCATAACATAAAGGTGAGTGGGCGGTAGAGCCAGAACATGACCTCCGAGACGTAGGCGCCCATAGCGCCGGGTAGTTCGGCGCTTCGGTCCTCATTGGGAAAGGCCGGACCAAAATATTCATTGTGCGGCGCTGGACCTGAATGGAAATGTATGACGATGCCGAGATCTTGGCAGGCTTCCCAGAAAGGGTCGTATTTGATGTCATGGTAGGCCGCGTGCTCGCCCCAGAGCGTGGGTAACATCACGCCCTTCAGTCCATTTTCATGGCACCACCGAACGGCCTCGACGGCTTGTTCAACGTCGAACAACAGTGGGATGGAGGCAACGCCCAAGTGTCGTTTTGGATCGTTAGCGACCAGCTCTGATAACCAACGATTATGTGCCATGGCACCGGCCCATTGAAGTTCAGGCACGGCGTCTTTGGGCGACAGGCCCAGGCCGGCGCCGAACGGCGGAGTGTTTTGCTCGGTAATGCCGTCTGGAAAAATAACCTCAGCGGTAATGCCGTCTCTGGCGAGCATTTTACTCCGCTCTTTGTAATCCCAAGCGCCAGTTAACTCTTGTTTGATGGGTGCGCGCCATTCGTCATTGATCTCTTTGATCAAAAACTGCTGTTCGGCTTTATCCATCATGTCGATTTGAACGTCGACGGCCATATCGATGAAGTCGTGATACTTACTATCGACGTAAGGTTTGTATTGGGAGATGGGTAGGCCCGCGTGGCAGTCGGTGGACACGACAGTAAGGCGATCAGTCATAACATCCTCTTTAACTCGGTTCTTTAGTGGTTTGTTACGTCAAACATAGGGGACGAGATGTATGAGAGCAACTTGCGCAAAAGGTTTGTCCTAGTCCACTTGCACGTCTCTTTTATCGTCATCGTGTGGCGAGGCGCTCAGTGGTGCGGCACTCAGTGGAGCGGCACGTGCTTTATCCAGTTCACTGGCTAACCAGTACAATTCGTAATCGTTTGCGTGCTCTTGGGCTCGCCGCTCGAGCTGCTCTAAGGTCTCCAGTCGAGCGGCCCTGGCGAGGTCACTGTTCGGTTCACCCTCTAATAGCTCGAGTAATAGCAGTGCCTTCTCTGGCTCTGAGTTTTTCAGATAACGTCGAACAAGCTGCATCGCAGCGGGTATGTTCACAACGCTGACCAGGTCCTTTTTTATTGCTGTCAGAGGTGTCGCATAGAGCTCACTGGTGTGCTCAAAGTGAAACCACGTGGCGTAGTATTCCCATATTGAGCGGATCGCCCAGCTTACTTTCCCGTGGGTCTGAGACAGTTGCAAGTGTGTGGGAAGTCTGACCTCTTCCATGAGCTGTTCGACCGATTTACCTGCGTTCATTCCTGTAACCGTTTCATCATGAACAAACTGAACGGCGTCCCGAATACGGACCATGTTGTCTCGAATGAAGTCTTTGCCCCATACGCCGTCCAAGTGGCTGGGAAGAATGACCGCGGGTTTGAGCGCGAGGAGGTGATTTAGCGAGGCGATGTATTCCACTGGCTTACGCATTTTTTCGCCACGCATCGTAAATAGATTCGGAAATTGGGGGAATTGGGGTCCAAAAAAATCGCCCGATAACAGTATTTTCTCATCGGGCAACCACAGCACAAGATTGTCTGCGCCCTCAGCACCAGGGGTCGCATGGACTTCAAATCGACGATTACCGAGAGTGAAACGGTAGGGGCTGTCATTATCCACCCGGACATCAGGTATGAGTCCACGAAAATTTAAGCCGGGTAATGTCGATGGTGTCTCGGGAAGCCAGGGGAACAGTACACGGTTGCGCCGGTGGAGGTAGGGGTTAAGTTCGGTGAGGTACCGCTGTTCTTCTTCAAACGCTTCGTGAGTGATTATTTGGGTCTGACCTTGATCCCATAGCCGTGTGCCTCCCACGTGATCAGCATGGCTGTGGCTCAGTATGATTTTGACGGGTTCGGAATCACCGGTCAGAGCTTGCAGTTGGTCTATCTGCTCACTGGCTTGAATAATTAGGCCCGTGTCGAAGACCACATTGCCCTCGGAGGTCGTCAGCACGTAGCTGTTACCAACGCCTGAGGCGCGAAAAATGCCCGGACTGACTTCCTCGGCAGTAATCGGGAGCGTGATCAACTCTGCGGCGGCCAGCCCTCGATCGTTATTCCCGGCAACAGCCTGCGCTAGGTTGCTCACCACGACGTTCCCTGCGGCGTCTGCAATGGCATAACGTGCTTTGGTTTCAATGAGACCCCAATTGATCCAGAGCGCCGCGGCTGCGACGACACTCAAACTGATTAGGAAATTCTTTGATCGCATGCTTTTCACTCTGGCTCGTTGCGCGCTACTCTGACCCTCGAGTGTGCCACAGCATCACAATAAAAAAGGAAGGTGCGTTATGGTCCGAATGGGGGCCTTTGTCGTCGGTTGGACGCTTTTTTTTATGGCTCAACTGGGTGCAGCCAGCGAGCGACCCAACATCGTTGTGATCGTTGCTGATGACCTAGGGTGGGCCGATGTCGGTTTTCATGGCAATCGAGTCATCGAGACGCCGTCACTCGATCGTATCGCTGCGGAGGGTGCACAACTCGATCGGTTTTATACAACGCCAATCTGCTCACCGACCCGCGCGGCCCTCATGACAGGGCGAGACCCAATCCGCCTGGGTGTTGCTTATTCAACCATCATGCCCTGGCACAACAACGGTATTCACCCCGAAGAAACGTTCTTACCCGAGCTGTTTCTCGATGCCGGTTATCAGACGGCGATGGTGGGCAAATGGCATCTGGGTCATGCTCAGCAGTCTTATCATCCCAACGCTCGGGGTTTTGAGCACTTCTACGGCCACTTGCATACTGAGGTGGGTTTTTACCCTCCCTTTGCGAGCTTGGGCGGCAAGGACTTTCAGCGAAATGGTGTGTCGATTGATGATCAGGGCTATGAAAGTTTCTTGTTGGCCGACGAAGTCAGTCGCTACATCGAGGAGCGGGATAAAACACGCCCCTTTTTCATCTACATGCCGTTTATTGCGCCACACACGCCACTCGACGCGCCAGAAGACTTGCAGACGAAGTACGCTGACATGCCTGATGAGCGCGGCAAGTCACGCAGCAAAATGGCCGACAACACGCGCTTTATGGCGAAAATGACGGGACGCGATAGCGCTCGCCCCATGTACGCCGCAGTGGTTGATGGCATGGACCAAGCCATTGGTAAGGTGCTGGATACGCTGGATACCGAGGGGCTTACTGACAATACGATCGTACTCTTCTTCTCGGATAACGGCGGCGCTGTGTATGCCATTGGCGGTGCCGATAATGCGCCGCTGCGAGGTGGCAAAGGAGACACCTTCGAGGGGGGCATCCGTGTCGTAGCAACGGTGCGTTGGCCGGAGCATATCCCGGCGGGTAGTCGGGTCGATTCCATTATGTCGGTGATGGATGTACTGCCCACACTCGCGGCAGCCGCTGAGATCGAGCCGTCAACCCATAACCGTCTGGACGGACGAAACATGGTGGCGGCGCTAACGGAAGCTGAAGCCATCCCTCGAGAGGATCTTCTGTTCTTTATTGCGGAGTCACCGTTTAAAAATACGGTCAACGTTACGGCTTTTAATGACGAATGGAAGCTGGTGCAGCGAATCGAATCAGGCTTTACGTCGGTGGAGGTCACTAACTTCCTGTTCAATATCGCCGAGGATCCCTACGAGTATCAAAACCTCGCTCAGGTTCACCCGGATGTGGTGGCCGACTTGGCGAGTGAAATCCGGCATTGGCGCAATCTTTACCCTGTTGCGGGGACGCGCTCTGAATTAATGCCACCGCCGGGTTGGAAAGCGCCTTTGGATTGGGCCGATTATCCGCAGCAATCTTTTGAATTACAGCCCAACCCCTCAGGCGGCATGCCCCCAGAAAATGCGATTCGTATGCTGGACTGGCAGTACGGTGAGAACGGTCGTCTTATTTACAACTGTGAGCCTTATCGGTGGGCGGGTGGCGGCTTGTGCAAGCGCCAATGACGTTAGTTACTATCAGTAGGTGCTGCGTTCTTTCGTTAGTGGGTTCAGGGTGCGCGATGCTCATTGCAGGTCTGAGTTTAAACATGGACGTATTACCTTGTAACTGTCCGACAAAATTGTAGTGGAGAGCGCTATGTCCGGTTGCCCATTCACCCACCCACTGGATCTCGATGCCTACAAAGACGGCATGCCCTATGGTGCGCTGGCTGAGGCACGCGCGCAGGGTAGCTTTGTGCGCTATGAGGATCCCGATACCGGAGTCCCTTACTGGGCTGCGGTAAAGCGAGATGCGTTGGATTTTATCTCCCAAAATCCCGCGCTGTTCTCGTCGGAAGTCGAGGGGCCATTTCCCATGGAGCCTGCGGATGAGATGACTCGCGAAGTCACCAAGATCATGAACGCCAATAGCTTTATCGCAATGGATCCACCGAAGCACGTGACGCACAGGCGCATTGTGAAGGATGCTTTCACTCCCAAGGCGGTGACGGCCATGGAGCCATGGCTTCGACAGCAAGCCACGCAGATTATCGATCGGGTGGCGTCGCGAGGGGAGTGTGAGTTTGTTGAGGAGGTGGCGGCTGAGCTGCCCTTGATGGCGATCCTCGAGCTGTTGGGTGTGCCGCTTGAGGATCGCGCGCAGTTCTTTAAATGGACCAATACCATGGCGTTTGCTGATGATCCCGATGTGGCGGATGGTATGGAGGCGGCTCAGACCGCATCGTTTGAAGTGATGATCTATGCGGCAGAACTGGCTCAAAAACAGCGTCAAGGATTCACCGGGCCCGTCATTCAGGCGCTGCTGGAGGGTGAGTTAGAGGGGCAACCGGTGACTGATGAGATGTTTGCGTGGGTGTTTATTTTGCTCATGGTCGGGGGAAATGAGAGCACGCGAACAGCCATAGCGCACGGACTGCGCTTGCTCATGGAGAACCCCGATCAGTTGCAGCATCTGGTTGATCATCCCGACGATATTCCCGCAGCTGTTGAGGAAATGCTCCGGTATAACACCGCGTTCATTGCCATGCGACGAACAGCCACACAAGACATCCAGTGGCAGGGGTATGAAATTAAAAAGGGCGACAAGGTCGTCATGCATTATCACTCGGTTAACCATGACGAGGACGTGTTTGGCGACGATGCTCTGGTCTTTGATATTCATCGGATGAAGCGAATGCCGACACTTAACCGTGAGATTCGCTCATTTGGCATCGGTCAGCACTTCTGCCTCGGTATTAACTTGGCGCGTTTGGAAATGAGAATAATGTTTGAGGAGCTTATTCCGCGACTTCGCAATCCGCGCTTGACGGGTGAGATCACCTATATGCGGTCGTTCTTCATCAGTACTATAAAAAAAATGCCCATCGCATTTACGCCCGAGGGCTAGGGAGACGCTATGGCTTTTACAGGACAGTTAGCCGTAATTACTGGTGGTGGCAGTGGTGTGGGGCAGGCCTGGGCCCGGCAGCTCGCGGCTGACGGCGTCACCGTCGCCTTGCTGGACGTGAATGCAGAGGGAATGGAAGCAACGGCCTCGGGTTTTGAAACGATTCGCACATTTGAGGTGGACATTACAGACTCAAGTGCCGTGAGCGCTGTATTTTCAACCATTGAAACGACATTAGGACCCGTTGATCGGGTCGTCAATGCGGCCGCGATTATGCCCTTTGGGCGGCTCGTCGACGAAGACCCCAGACTGACAAACCAGGTCATGTCCGTGAACTATGGTGGTTTGGCCAACGTCGCTACAGCGGCCTTGCCCCCAATGCTTGAGCGTGGATATGGCGATTTCATTAGCTTTTCGTCAATGACAGGCATTATTCCAGGGCTGTTGATGGGGGCTTACGCGTCCAGTAAGGCCGCCGTGCAGCATTACAGCGAAATTCTTTACCACGAAAACCGCGACAGCGGGCTTCGCTTTTGTTGTGTCTGTCCCCCCGCAGTGGCAACGCCGTTGTGGCGACAGGCTGAAGCGACAGTGGTTCCGAAGCTCCCAGCGAGGGGTGAGACGCTGACACCAGATCAGGTGATTGCAGAGGTGGAGCGTTGCTTAGAAGGCGGCAAACCCTTCGCTTTCCCGGGAAAGCAAACGAAGTTTGGTGTCTGGATGCGACGGCTGCTTCCGGGCCTTGTTTGGAAGGCGTCTCATGAGGCTGAGGGTTTTTAGCTCGCTGTGTGATACACAGAAATACACCAGCAGAAAAAATAACAGTCGCTTTTATTGGGGGCTTTAGCGCAGGTCACCCAGAGGTGGCCTCAGGCAAATCGTTGGGCGACTCTCGATTCAGATTGCATGACGCCGCTCGAACGACCGCGCATGCTCGGGTACCTTGCAGATGCGTTTCATTTTGATATGACCGAAACGCGGATGCGTCCACTGATAAACGCCATCTTCGATAAAGCGTGTGACTACAGTTGGGCCGCCAAACGCCTTGAAGTGCAGCTTGTTGTTTTCCCACACGGTGGTCGCATGCGACGTGCGCAGGCAAAACGTCCATGGGCCGATGTCCCTTGGCCCAACATCGAACGACGATTTTGTCGAGGTATGGTCATGTATGATCCCGCGGGTTGTTATGACGACACGATCACCACATTGTTCAAAACGCTCCACGTGGTCCGGCAATCTGGGGTCAAGGCTTTGCCACAGGCCGCGAAGATCTTGTGCGCCACCCGGTAAGGGTTCACTACAGCCGCGCAAAATAGGTTGAGGATACTGTGTGTATCCGCAACCCGGTGTGTAGGCGCGGGGGATATCATTGGCCATCAGCCCTGAACCGTCGAGTTCGGGAAGTTCACAATAGTTCAGTTCACTACCATCACTTTCAAACACCCAAGGTGGGGTGGTGTCGACGGGGCGAGGATAAAGCCACGCGGTCAGAAACAACACCACCGGTATCGAGATCAGAACACTGATTGCAATGAGTATTTTTCGTAACATATGTCGGGCCTAGGTAAGCGCGAAAGGTAAGCGCTATGAGTCTGTCAATTCACCACAGAGGTGCCACCATCAACCGGAATAATCTGGCCCGTAATAAAGGCACCTGCCGGTGAAGCCAGCATAATGGCGACTCCGGCAATGTCGGACGCTTCTCCCCAGCGACGCATGGGAATGGTTTCTAGCTCCTCGTCAAATGCTGCTTGATCGGTGCTCAAAAACTCGGTCATTTTTGAATAGAAGCGCCCGGGGGCAATGGCATTGACGCGAATATGGTCCTTGGCAAGTTCCGCTGACAGTATGCGGGTCAGCTGATGGATGCCAGCCTTAGAGACAGCGTAACTAAAGTTATCCACTGCATGGCCAACCATGCCGGCAATAGAACCAATATTAATAATGCTCGCGGTGCTTTCGGCACTCGCGTTCGCTTTAAGCAATGGCGCCAGAGCCTGAGTCAAAAAGAAAGGGCTCTTGGTGTTCACGTTCATTGTTTTGTCCCAACCTTGTTCTGGAAACTGTCCAAAAGGGGCGCCCCAACCGGCGCCAGCGTTATTGACCAGAACATCAATGTGCTGCTCGCGAGACATTAACTCGGAGACGAGATTGTGCAGACCTTCAGACGTTGCGACATCGCCAGGAATCGCGATGCATTCGCCGTATTGGCTAAGTTCTTTGGCAGTACTGATGCAGGCTTCAGGCTTCCGCGCAGTGATGTACACACGCTTGGCGCCTGCTTCCAGAAAGCCTTGTGCCATGAAGGAGCCCAGTCCGCGGCTTCCGCCGGTGACAACACAAATTTTATCTTGCATGGAAAACAAGGATTCAATCATTTTTTCATGTCCTGTCTGATTTATGAGTAATTGTGGTGGTGTGGATTATCGCGTTTGAACGTAAAAGCAAGCTTACACCGGATCATTGACCGGCAGCACAGTAAGCCGCGACTCAACGGCATCGGCAAACGCCCTCAAGTCGGGGTAGTGGGTCTGGTCCTGCCCTGACAAACAGCGCGGTTCACAGTGTGACTGCTCAAACGCAAATGCCTTATTCCCCTGTCACTGAAAGATGAAGTCGGTTCATGCCCCTGATCCAGCGGTCATAGTCCGCGGTCTTGCGTTGCATGTAGGTCTCCACCTCAGGATGGGGCAAGATCAGGAAAGATTCGCATGCAAGGCCCGCTGTTACGACCTCGGCCAGTGTCTCGGGCTCCATAAGTCCGTCCCCTGCCGCCGCTCTGGCCGCACTGGCGCCAAGCGTCGAGTCGTCCTCGTCCGCCGAGGGCGTCATTCCTGTTCTGACCGCCTGAGGGCAGAGCATTGAGACTTTGATCCCCTGATGGGCATAGGTGAGGGCGAGCCACTCACCAAAACCTACGGCGGCATGTTTAGTGACACCGTATGCCGCTCCACCGATTTGGTTGAGTAAGCCCGCGGCCGATGCCGTATTGAGAAAATAGCCTCCACCGCGCTGTGCCATACGTGGGACTAAGTGGCGTGCCGCATAAACGTGTGACATGACATTGATATCCCAGCTCGTCTGCCACTCTCGGTCCGGCGACTGTTCATTCAACCCCATCCCTACACCGGCATTGCTGCAGAAGAGATCTATGGGTCCAATGTTATTTTCTGTCTCTTCAATCACGCGCTTGATGTCGTTATCGCGGGAAACATCCGCCGTCATGGCAACACAGCCATTATCGTCAGCGGTGCGCTGAACGGTCTCGCGATTAATATCGACAGCGACGACGGCTTTGGCCCCCTCGCGAACAAACTGCTCAACGAGTGCGCGGCCGATGCCGCTACCGGCGCCGGTGACTACCGCAATTTTGCCGTTTAGATTCATGGTCTTTAATCCTTCTCGTGGAGCCGTTGTTGTCGTTGAGTACCGGCTTTCTAAAACATCACTGTCGATACCTTACAGACTGGTGGCTAAATTCCCCATCGTTTTTGGCGAAGATCAGTGCCACTGATGGGCGGCGCTCGACCACTATCCAAAGGGACGATGGCTTGTCACGCAGGGTGGGTATACTCCGTGTTTGTATTGTTAGTCATTGGACGAAGACATGCTGACTGCCGCTTATGAGCCTTTAAAGCTCGGTCCCATTACCTTACCTAATCGCTTCATCAAAGCCGGCGCAAACGAAAACATGTCCAAGCGAGGTCGTCCGACTCGTGCTATGCGCCTGCATCACGAAGCGCTCGTAAAGGGTGGTGTGGGTATGACCACCATGGCTTATGTGGCGGTAGAGAAAGCCGGACGGACCTTGCCTGACCAGGTTTGGATTCACGATGACGCGATGCCCGACCTTCGTGCTGTGACCCAGGCCGTGCACGACGCGGGTGGCAAGATAGCGGCTCAGTTAACGCATGGTGGGAGTTTTGTCACCGGTGTATTTGTTCCCAGGCGTCTTCAAAGTTCAGTGTCGGGTTTCAATCCGGCGGGGCTCCTGCGGGGCAATATGTTCCGCCGCGCCATGACAGAACGCGATATGGATCGAATGGTAACTTTGTTCGTTACCGCCGCTGAGCGGTGTTATGACGCCGGGTTTGATGCCGTTGAGATTCACATGGGACACGGTTACCTGCTCAATCAATTTTTATCGCCGCTGGATAATCAACGGACAGACGCCTATGGCGGCAGTGCTGAGAACCGTGCGCGCTTCCCCGCTCGCGTTCTCAAAGCGGTCAAGGAGGCTGTTGGTGACCGCATTGCGGTCATCGCCAAAATCAATGTTGCCGATGGTCGCAGTAAAGGTGCGCAGCTTGAAGACGGTGTCATCACGGCGAAAATCTTGGAGCAGGCGGGTGCTGACATGTTGGTGTTGTCCGGCGGTCGAAACGTCGAATCGGGGTGGTTTACGTTTGGCAGTAACATGAACTTGGAGGCAATGCTTCGTGTGCTGGGCAAGTGGTCACTGAGCGGAATGGCGATTGCATCCACGCAAGCAGCTGTGCCAAAAATTGAGTTTAAAGAACTGTACTTTTGGGAGTACTCCACCCAGATACGCGAGGCCGTTGACCTGCCGCTCGCTTACTTGGGAGGTGTCAAATCAGCTGACAATGTCGCGCAGTGTATGGATGCCGGCTTTGAAGCCGTACAACTTGCCAGAGCCCTCTTGCGGGAGCCCGATTTGGTCAATCGATGGCGTGAGGAGGGCGGGCAATCGCTCTGTGATA
>ERZ1047472.535-NODE-535-length-33588-cov-5.776399_pt1 | contig 33588 bp, 33 predicted proteins | sample MGYA00383095_ERZ1047472 | MGnify/ENA primary metagenome ERZ1047472 (study PRJEB29581, sample SAMEA5548365) | metagenome | biome: marine; feature: coastal; material: water | depth 1 m | study: Short-term variability in the microbial, nano- and picoplankton dynamics... | reverse complement strand
GGTCGCTTCACGCCCTTGGGATAGCCTGTGGTGCCGGAGGAATACAGCATCGCAGCACCTTCGCTCTGGTCCGCAATGGGTTGATCAGACATCTTGGCGATGGTGTCTTCCCAGCTGGCGAATCCGTCAATAGTGCCATCGAGCATGTAACACTGTTCCACTAGGGGCATGCTGCCTACCAGCGGTTCCACGACTTCTTTGCGAGCATGAGACGTGATGAATACCCGCGCCTCACAGTTATTCACGATGTAATCCACTTCCTGCTGCTGCAGGCGCCAGCTGATGGCGGTGAAATAAATGCCCGCACGCTGGGCTGCCCAGCAAATCTGAAAAAAGCGCGAATGGTTCTCGAGCAATATGGCGATGTGATCGCCACGCTGCAGCCCCAGCGAACGGAACAGTTGAGCGCCTTGATTAGCACAGGCTTCAAGTTGCGCGAAGGTAATAGTTTCACCAGTTTCGGCCATGATGTAGGCCGGCTTGTCCGGATGGGTGGCAGCAATCTCAGCTGGACTCATGTATTTCTCCCCAAATAGTTCGTCGTTTTAATTGTTAGTTGATCCGCCGCTTGCCGTGACAACCGGCGGTTCCAGTCAACACTAGCCCTCCTCAGGCGCTAATGTCAGCGATACCGAATTCATGCAGTATCTCAGCCCCGTCGGTGCAGGACCGTCGGGAAAGACGTGGCCTAGATGCGCATCACAGCGCGCACAGAGCACCTCGATACGGCGCATTCCAAGAGTATGGTCCTCGCGATTGATGAGGGCCTCGGATTCCAATGGCGCATAAAAACTTGGCCAGCCACAGCCGGCGTCGAATTTAGTTTGAGCGTCGAACAGCGGTGCATCGCAGCACTTGCACAGATAGGTCCCCGGGCGCTCCTCGTCCCAGTACACTCCAGTAAACGGCCGCTCGGTCCCAGCTTGCCTTGTCACCGCATATTCCTCTGGTGACAACATCGACTGCCATTCTGCGTCGCTCTTAACGACTTTTTCAGGTTGATCGCTCACAATACCCTCGTTTTCATGACTTAGTTGATGCTAAGCCAAAGGCTGCGCCTTAGACTAGCCCTCTTGCGCATTCTTCACGCCGTTATTTAGGGACGCAAATGACACAGGTTAACTCGCCGCAACCCAGAACCATTCGCAAGTCGGAAAAGCTTGCCGATGTCTGCTATGACATTCGCGGACCGATTTTGACGGCGGCGAATAAACTGGAGGCGGAAGGCAATCAGATCCTGAAGCTGAACATCGGCAATCCGGCGCCTTGGGGTTTCAGCGCGCCTGAAGAAATCCTGCGAGATGTGGTTCGTAACATCCCCCACTCACAAGGTTACTGCGACTCTAAGGGTCTGTTTGCTGCGCGCAAAGCGGTGATGCAGTACTGCCAGCAAATCAATATCCGCGATGTCGATATTGAAGACATCTACATCGGCAACGGCGTATCGGAGCTTGTCGTAATGTCCATGCAAGCGCTGGTCAACGACGGTGACGAAATCTTGATACCCAGCCCAGATTTCCCTCTGTGGAGCGCCGCCGTAAATCTGTGCGGTGGCAAACCCGTGCACTACCTCTGCGATGAAGAAGACGAGTGGCAGCCAGATTTGGCAGATATACGCAGCAAAATCACGCCAAATACTCGGGGCATAGTGGTCATCAACCCCAACAACCCCACCGGGGCCGTCTACACCCCACAAATGCAGCAGGCCTTAATCGACATCGCCCGTGAACATGACTTGGTGGTCTTTGCTGACGAGATTTACGACAAGATCCTATTCGACGATCAGGAATATATTCCGCTGGCATCTTATGCCGATGACCTCTTGATCATGACCTTCAGCGGCCTTTCCAAGTCTTACCGAGTGGCGGGATTTCGTACCGGCTGGATGATCGTTAGCGGTGCGCGAGATCGCGCCACGGATTTCATCGAGGGCCTAAACATACTGGCCTCCATGCGGCTGTGCTCCAATGTCCCGACCCAACATGCGATTCAAACCGCCCTTGGTGGCCACCAGAGTATTTTTGAGCTGACCAAGCCAGGGGGACGTCTTTATGAGCAGCGCAATATCGCTTGGGAACTGCTGAATGATATCGAGGGTATCTCCTGTGTAAAACCCAAGGGGGCCCTGTATTTGTTTCCCAAGATCGACACCCAGCGTTTCAATATCAAAGACGACGAGCAGTTTGTGCTGGATCTGCTGCTGGCAGAGAAGGTTTTGATGGTGCAGGGCACCGGCTTTAATTGGTCAAAGCCGGACCACTTCCGCGTGGTGTTCTTACCCCATGTGGAGCAACTACAGGAATCTATGGGCCGTGTTAAACGGTTTTTGGACGACTACCGCCAATAGGGCAAGGGAGCGACAAAAGCCAGTCACAAAATAAGGTTAGTCGGTTAGCGTGCTGCTAACGCGGTAAAGCAAATAATCTTCATAGCCGGTGAGCACGCTGACAAGCCCGCACAGCTGACGATCAAGTTCGGGGCTACCGGTATCTACCAGTAAGGGCCGATGCTCCAAGGAGCCAAGCTTGGTCCGTGAACCCAAGACCATAAGATCCCTTGGCCAGTTCAGTTTGGCTACCAAATCGGCCCCTAGCTGCTGGTTGCCGCGACCTAGCAAAAAACCCTGATGCCGAGTAAAGCTAAGAACCACTAAAACCTGAGTGTCCTGAGTCAAATTCAGCAACTGGTCGCCAGTGGCGTTTGCCAGACTTTGGCCGTTTGGCAAACGCACATCCACACCCAGTAATGTCCCGTTTAAACCCAGCGCTTGTTTAATGGCCAGACAAGTGCTGCCCGGCCCCAACACCAGTGTTTTGCCCTCATACAACTCATCGTGATCCAAGAAGTGGTCGACAATTTCTTGGACGACAAGGCCCTCATCCTCTCGACCACCAATTTTCATCTGTTGCAGATATCCCGCGGCTTCAGGCACCCAAAGTTCGCCGAAACGCCGGGTAACCACGCGCCCAGCGGACGCTTGGAGGTCGCCCTCGTAATCCCGCACCTCTCTGGAAATACGGCCTACTAAACGCCCCTGTAACAAACCCGCCACCACCTCGGCTGCCGCAGAAGGACTGATCGCAAAAACTCCGCTGTGCATCTTTACCCCAGCAGGCAACCCAAGCACACAGACATCCTCCGACACACTGTCCAGCACGTCTCGAGCAGTACCGTCGCCACCGACAAATAACAGTAGGTCGATGGATTCCGCACACAGAGCCTTGATGGCAGCCTTAGTATCGGCCGAGGTCGAAGGCTGTTGTGGCTTGCCCAGTTGCCGAGCCGAAACATTCATGGCGGCCAGAGCTTGGAAGCCCATTTCTCCCCCCCAAGCCAACCATTCAATGTCTTGAATTGTCGAACCGAGGATCCCTTGAAGACTTGCCAAAAAGCCTTGCAGGCGATCTTGCCCTGCGGGGCTGCCGCTTCGCCTGCGGGCTTCTTCCTGAACCAAGACTCCATCACTTCCCTGCAGACCCACGGCACCGCCGATACCTGCCACTGGGTTAACCACCAAACCAATACGCAAACCCACAGGAGTTTGTTTAGTGTCCACGGGTATTTGTTCTGCGTCACCCAAGGGTGTTTCTCTTACCGGCAGAATAGCCTGCAACTTGGCCAACAACTTCGGCGATGGCCAATGACGATGTCAGCCCGGGGGATTCAATCCCCAACAAATTGATGCGGCCGGCCACGCCATGTTCCGCGGGCGTGTGGATGACAAAGTCCGCAGGAACCCCTGCCGGCGCGATCTTGGGTCGAATACCTGTATAGCCTGGCTGTAATCGTGCTTCGTCCAAGGCCGGGTAGTAGGCTTTGATGGCCTTAACAAATTCCGGACGTCGACTGTCATCAAAGGTGTAATCCACGGAGTCGATCCAACGAACATCCGGCCCAAACTTCACTTGGCCACCCAAATCTAAGGTGACGTGAACGCCGAGACCACCGTCTTGGGCGGTGGGATAAACCAGCCGGCCAAAAGGCTGGGCACCCGAATAGGTATAGTAATGGCCAATGGCATAATGAGGCTGGGGCCCGCCGGGTGTGTCGGCTGCGAGTTCCGGCGCATTCAGGCCACCGGCGTTGATGATCCAGCGAGCGCTAAGGCTCATCTCGGGCGTGTGCACCTTGGGCATTGGTCCGGATTCAATCCCGGTCACTGGGCTGTTAAGCGCCACAAAACCACCGTTTGCTTCCAAAATACCCTGCAGGCTCAGCATGTAGGCGTGGGAATCGACAATACCCGTTGAAGGAGACAACGCGGCACCAACGCCCAGCACTTCCGGCTCCAGCTCGTTCAGCCGACCTTGATCTATCCAGCTTAAATCCGTTACGCCATTGCGCTGGGCCTGTTCAATGTATCCATCCACAACCGGACGCTGAGCCTCGCTTGTGGCCACAATCACTTTGCCACAGCGTTTGAACGGCACAGCGTACTTTTCACAGTGCTCGTACAAAAGCTGTTTACCACGGACACAGAGCTGTGCTTTCAAGCTGCCGGTTGGGTAATAAATACCCGCGTGGATCACTTCGGAATTACGGGAACTGGTTTCTGACCCGATCAGGCCGTGCCGTTCCAACACAACCACCTCGGCGCCCTGAGCAGCCAAACGCGCAGCAACCGCTAGCCCTACAACACCGGCACCAACCACGACGCAGTCCACCACATCAGTCAACGTCAGGGCCCCTGAACGGTGAATCGTTCCCGCCTACGTGTCTTTCTGGTCGCTGGGTCTGAGGCGCGCCTTCCTCGCCCCTTGTACCGAAGGTGCTCTCTAAACCCTGAATAAAACGACGAGCACGCGCCCCTGCCGGCTTCGCTAGCCAATCAAGCAGCTGCGGTTCATAGGCAACAATGTCGCCACCAAAGCCATTCAGATCGGCCTGTAAATTATCTGCGCTAGGTAAGAAATCTAGGCCTGCCGCCTGAGCAAACTGTTTTTCAAGGCTCTGAGTCCGAAGTTCTAGCGCAAAGAACGTCGCTTGTTGATCTGCCGAGCGTGGCCCGGCGATATATGGGTAGCCAAAGTCCACCCGTTGTCGTCGGGCCTCACCCGCGACACACCAATGGGCCACTTCGTGCAAAGCAGAAGCAGGGAAATCCTCCCGATACAGTAGCCTAGCCGGTTGCGCTGAAGACGCGGGTTCATAAAGCGGTTCTAGGGCACCTCCCACCAATTCGGTGCGGTAATCCTGGGCAAAGCACTGAGCAAACGTCTTTTCAATCGCGTCAGCTAACCGTCGGTCATCCCTGTCGCTAGCATCCAGCACCCTAGTGTTGGTGGAATTTGCAGCGGAATGTGTCATTACTCGCTCTTCCTAATCCAAAACTGAAGAACTTCATCGTCGCCCTCCCATTCCCCGCGCTGAAATGCCACGTAATCATGCTTCATAAATTGGCAAAACTGTTCCAAGTCCCGCTCGGTGGTGGGATCTGTGGCCAGCACATGCAGCAAGTCACCGCCCTTTAATTCGCGCACTTTGTTCCGAACCAACATGAGCGGCTCGGGACAACGCAACCCTCTTGCATCGAGCTGAACATCGTATTCCACGTAGAAACCCCAACTATGACCGAAGAGATGTTAGGCCACTTCTGAACGGATTCACACCAACAGCAGCATCAGGTCTTGAACAAAACCGTGCATCAACAGATAAAGTTATGCAGCATAGTTTTTAGTAGCATTTTGAACTGTTAGGAGAACTGGAGATATGGGAGCCGCTGCCCCTCGTCGCTTTGGCATCACGATTGCTGTGCTGGGGTTTATGATCACCCCGCAGGCATTGGGTTGTGGGCAAAACTCCAGCGTCACAGAGCAAGAGCACCACGCCACATCGTGCTCAATGGCTGAAACGGGGCTGAGCCCACCTACCCAATCCGAACTTACGAGGGAAGCGCCGTTGGCTATCTGCGCCGCTGTTGAGATTGATCAACAAACACTCCCCATCGTTGATTCCGGCGACATCGTTGCCGAACAGCTGCGAAAAACCATCGTCGGCACATCCCAACCTAGACTGCGGGAGAAACTGCGCCAGGCTTATTTCCGATATTTGGGTTGCATGTAAACGGGAAAACACCAGCTCACTTGGTTAAGCATGACGGTTTGAGGAGTCTGGTCGTGACTACTATTTCACTCGTCGACTCTTCGCGCGGGGGCGTATTTCCACCACCTCACCCACGTAGCGCTCGGGTTCGATGGCATACCACTCCTGCAAAGACACGCTGTGGATCTTGGATAGCTGGTCACACAATTCGTAAAACGGCGGACGCCCTGGATCGGTAATAACGATGCGCTTGGTGCCGTTGTTAAACGCACGAGCAATAAGGAGCTTCAAAGGCTTAATCAGGTTATCCCAGAAGCATATATCACTGCCCACAATTATCTGGTGCTCACCCAGCATCGGACCACTGAGCCTTGAAAAGTCCGAGACCTTATTCGTTAGGGATACGGAATTGATTTCAGCCATAACATCCACAAAGGGAAACACCGCCGGATCCAAATCTACCGCGGTCACCTTGGCACCAAATTGGTGCGCACAAAAAACCGAAACTGCGCCCCAGCCACAGCCAAGTTCCATAATCCGCCGGCGCTGCGCTGGGGGTTGGTCTTGCAAGTAATCCATCAACACGAAGGCCGACCCCCAAGTGCGGGTTCCATGAATCGTTGGCTGATAGCGGCGTTTAAGGGCTTTTATTAAGCGATGGGAGTCTTGAAGCAAAAAAATGCCGTAAGCAAAATCGATATGCTCTTCCGGGAGTCTTTGAAGCTTGGGCATAACTGCACCCTTAATTAGGGACAAAACAGGCCATAGATGGCATTTGGTTTTGGCGCAAAAACCATGCTTTGCCCGCAACCCTGTTCAGTATGACCCAGCACCCGGAAGATTGATTGAGTTTTCACTCAACCTGACGAGTATTTTTTTCACAGTGCCAACACTAGCATGAGGTTATCTTTTAAAAATCTACAAAGAAGTGCTTGGACAAATGAGCCCAAGGATTTGTCCAGCTTTACGCGAATTATCGACTCGCTCAGTACCTTGCGGATACATCAAGGAGCCCCAATGATCTTTATACTGGGCCGTTCGTTTCTGTGGGGTTTTCGGTGCCGGCTGTTTTGCTTGCACGCGGTGCTACCTGTAACATTCGCCGCCCCCAAAGTTCGAGACAACGGCCCTTACTCGCAAGCCTCGGGGACACCAGTCGCCTGGTTTGGGCGAACACGATTCGGAGCAAACGCGCGGACATTGTCCGTCAGCCACCACAGGAGTTTCAGTGAGCACATCCACTGTTGATGACTTAGTCGAATCCGGCAGCGAATATCACGCGGGCTTCGTCACCGATGTTGAGTCTGAGACCCTTCCTCCGGGTTTGGACGAAGACGTAGTGCGCTATATTTCCGCCCGCAAAGGCGAGCCTCAATGGCTCACAGACTGGCGCCTCAAGGCCTTCGCCAGTTGGCAAGAAATGCGCGAACCCAAATGGGCCCATGTGCACTACCCCCCTATTAATTTCCAGGAAATCTCCTACTATTCCGCGCCCAAAAGCCAAACCGATGGACCACGCTCCCTCGACGAAGTAGACCCAGAGCTGCTGCGCACCTACGAGAAGCTTGGTATACCGCTGCACGAGCAGGCGGCCTTGGCCGGTGTGGTGCCAGACCCCGCAGCGATTGGCACACCCGCCGGTGCGAATGTGGCTGTGGACGTCGTCTTTGATAGCGTTTCCATTGCTACAACCTTTAAGGAAAACCTAGCTGAGGCAGGTGTTATTTTCTGTCCAATCTCTGAAGCCGTGCATAGCCACCCAGAGTTGGTACAGAAGTATTTGGGGTCTGTAATTCCCCAGCGAGATAACTATTACGCAGCGCTCAATTCTGCGGTCTTCAGCGACGGCTCCTTCGTGTACATACCCAAGGGTGTACGCTGCCCTATGGAGTTATCCACTTACTTTCGAATCAACGAGCGTAATACCGGACAGTTCGAACGCACCCTAATCATCGCTGATGAAGGCTCCCACGTGAGCTATCTAGAAGGATGCACCGCGCCCATGCGCGACGAGAACCAACTGCATGCCGCCGTTGTGGAACTGGTAGCGCTGGGGGATGCCCAAATCAAATACTCCACCGTGCAGAACTGGTATCCCGGTGATGAAAACGGCAAGGGCGGTATTTACAACTTCGTCACCAAGCGCGGACTGTGCGCAGGACCCCGGGCGAAAATTTCTTGGACTCAAGTAGAAACCGGCTCTGCCATTACTTGGAAATATCCAAGCGTAGTGTTGCGCGGGGATGAGTCTGTTGGCGAATTTTATTCGGTCGCCCTGACGAACAATCGGCAGCAGGCAGATACCGGCACCAAGATGATTCACATGGGCAAGAATACCAAGAGCACTATTGTCTCCAAGGGTATCAGCGCCGGCGGAAGCGAAAACTGCTACCGGGGATTGGTACGCATATCGCCAACGGCCCAAAACGCTCGTAACTTCACTCAATGCGACTCTCTGCTGATCGGTGATCAATGCGGTGCCCACACCTTCCCCTATATCGAGAATAAAAATAACTCGGCAACCGTGGAGCATGAAGCAAGCACCTCGAAAGTGAGCGACGACCAGCTCTTCGCCTGCCAACAACGCGGCATCGAAACTGAGCAAGCCGTCAGCATGATCGTTAACGGTTTTTGTAAAGAGGTATTCCGGGAACTGCCCATGGAATTTGCGGTAGAAGCTGGAAAATTATTAGAAGTTAGTTTGGAGGGTGCTGTCGGATGAGCCTGCTTAGCGTATCGAATTTACACGCCAGCGTTGTCACCGACGAAGGACCACAACCCATTCTGAAAGGCCTCACGCTTCAGGTTAATCCCGGCGAAGTACACGCCATCATGGGACCCAACGGCTCTGGCAAATCCACACTGGCCAACGTGTTATCTGGTCGGCCGGGATACACGGTCGACGGCGGCACCGCGGTGCTAGGCAATGATCCGCTATTGGAGCTTGAGCCTTTCGAACGAGCACAGCTCGGCCTGTTTTTAGCCTTTCAATATCCAGTTGAGATCCCTGGCGTGAGCAATATGGAATTTCTAAAAGCTAGTATGGATTCCCTCGCTAGGGCACGGGGTGAAGAGCAACCCAACACCGCCACCTTCATGAAACGGGTGCGCGAGCTAGCGTCGTCGCTGGATTTAGACCCGGCCTTTCTCAAGCGAGGCGTCAACGAGGGCTTTAGCGGAGGCGAAAAAAAGCGCAATGAAATCATGCAGCTGCTGTTGTTAGACCCCAAGCTTGCGGTGCTGGACGAAACCGATTCCGGTCTGGATATCGACGCCCTGCAAACCGTGGCGGAAGGCGTAAACCGCTACCGCAGCTCGGACAACGGCGTCATTTTAATCACCCACTACCAGCGACTCCTTGACTACATCGTGCCCGACTTCGTGCATGTGCTTTCCAACGGTAGCATCGTGCAGTCCGGCGACAAGTCATTGGCCCTTGAGCTGGAAGCAAAGGGATACGCATGGCTGACCTGAGTCTACCCAAGACCATCGATGCGCCAATCTGGCTTGAGGGAGAGACAGCGGACCAGATCAGCGACAGGCTGCATCAAGCGCTCAACAGCTCTGCCCATCGCGAACGCTGGAAGTACACCAAGGCAGACGGGATATTGGCCAACGTGGCAGCACCGTCCATTGCCCCGTTTTTAGATGGTACAGAACAGGCTGGATTAGAAATCACCCTAGGACAGCTGGATCACGCGTTACCCGGGATCGACTTCCAGCAAGGTCCAGAAGCGTCAGCAAGGCTGTGCTATGCCGACCAAGCTGTGATTATCGACGTGACCCAACATGCTCCAGAACCACTCCGCATCCATCACAGGGACAGCACTTTACCTGTCATAGTTCGCTTAGCCGCGAACAGCTCCCTAACGATGCTGGAAATCGCAGACAGTTCTGACGCCATGCAGCAGTCGATTTGGATCGACCTGGGCGAGAACGCCCGGCTGCATCATTCGCGAAATGCCCTCGATCCATGCGAAAACCACTGGCAGTACCTGAATGTGCGCTTGCAACAGGGCGCCAATTACCGTCTGAATAACCACGTGGCTGGCAGCAAGCTACGTCGCCAAGACATCCACCTTGTTCTTGACGGTCAGGGCAGCGAGGCAACCTTAGTGTCTGCTGGCCGAGTGCGCCGCAAAGACGCCCTTGATCAGCAGGTAACCGTTGAACATCGCCAGCCTCGCGGCAGCAGTAAGCAAACCGTTCACAACATCGTGGCAGACGGTGGTAAGTGCACATTCAACGGACGCATTCATATCCACGAAGGTGCCTCTGGCACGGACGCCCAATTGTCGAACAAGAATTTGGGGATGGGTGATCACGCCACCATCAATACGAAGCCAGAGCTCGAAATTTACACCGATGATGTTAGCTGCTCTCACGGCGCTACCGTAGGAACAATTTCTCAGGAAGCGCTGTTTTATTTGATGAGCCGCGGAGTGTCTCCTGACACCGCTGAGGCTCTGCTCAGCCAAGGCTTCCTGCGCCAGTGTATTGACGGCCCATTGGCTGAGGAAGCCCTACAGTCATTGATTGGCAAGGCGGTAGCATCGTGAACATCCGCGGCGATTTTCCCATCCTGCAGCGTACCAGTCGCGGCAAACCCCTAGTTTATTTGGACAACGGTGCCACCACGCAAAAACCTCAGTGTGTTATTGATGCCATCGATGATTACTATCGGTTGCGAAACGCCAATGTGCACCGGGCAGCCCATGAGTTGGCAGAAGAGGCAACAGCGCTCATGGAAGCTGCCCGCACCAAGGGGCAGCATTTCGTCAACGCTACGTATCGCGAAGAGATCATTTTTACCCGGGGTACTACCGAGGGCATTAATCTGGTGGCACAGATCCTGAGCCAACGCATCCAGCCAGGCCAAGACATTGTCATCAGTCAGCTGGAGCATCACTCGAATATCGTGCCTTGGCAGCTTTTGGCCCAACGCACCGGCGCCAATATCCTAGCCATTGATATCGATGAGTCCGGCGATCTGGATCTGCAGGATGCGGCTAACAAAATCACCTCGAATACTGCCGTGTTGGCGATTACCCATATCTCTAACGGACTGGGGACCATTAACCCAGTAGCCCAATTGGTTCAACAGGCCAAGGCCGTCGGGGCGTTGACCCTCGTCGATGGCGCTCAAGCAGTACTGCATTGCGCGATCGATGTGCAGGCTCTGGACTGTGACTTCTATGTTTTTTCCGGTCACAAGATGTTTGCTCCCACCGGAATTGGCATTCTGTATGGCCGGCTCGCCCTGCTTAACGAACTGCCGCCATGGCAAGGCGGCGGTGAAATGATCGATCAGGTCAGCATCGAAAGCAGCACCTATCAAAACGCACCATTTCGTTTTGAAGCCGGCACGCCGAACATAGCTGGCGCTGTTGGCCTTGGGGCCGCCTTTGATTATTTGTCTGAACTACCCATGCAGACTTTGATTGATGATGAGGCCACACTTGTAGCTCGAGCCTTGTCTGGTCTAAAACAAATCCCCGGTGTACGCATCGTCGGTGAGCCACAGCAGCGAGCGTCCGTGGTGTCCTTTCTCATGGATGGCGGGCACCCCAATGACGTGGGCACCCTACTCGACCAGCAAGGGATTGCCCTGCGCACTGGCCACCATTGCAACATGCCATTGATGAGCCGCTTAGGTATTCCTGGCACCGTTCGCGCATCATTCAGTCTGTACAACGACGAAACCGACGTGGATACCCTGTTGGCGGGTGTGGAAAAAGCCGCTACTTTTCTTTAAAACCGGAATGAGAAAACAGTCGTTCAACGACATCAAAGGAATCTATCACCTATGAAGACGCCGCAAATCTCAGTATCCCAGCGGGCCCATGCCCATATACGCACTCAGGTTGAGCAAACCCGCAGTAATTTCTTGCGTCTTGGGGTAAAGGAAAGTGGCTGCAATGGCTTTATGTACACGCTGGATTTCCTAGAGTCAGCCGACGCTGACGACCACCTGCTTGAGGTGGGTGAAGACGTCACGGTATGCGTGAAAGAACAAGATCTCCCCCTAGTCAACGGCACAGAAATCGACATGGTGACCCAAGGACTAAATTCTGCCCTCATCTTCAAGAACTCTAACGCCACGAGTTACTGCGGCTGCGGTGAAAGTTTTGCGCTCATGGACGCCGCCGGATCTGAGACCCCAGCAGACCTAACCGAGAACCTCACCACCGACGCAACTCAGTCACACTAATCGTGGAACGACGTATTGTTGCCACAACTCGGGATTGCCCAGGCCGTTTGGTACCCACCGGGGATCCTATTACCATCCCCGGGGGTGCCTTCATCACCCTAACTCAAACGCTAGGGGGTAGTTTCACCGTCATCGTCAACGGCAACATGGCGCGCATCGCCGGCGCTGATGCCGACGCCATCGGCTTGTCTGTCGAACCTTTAACATTCGCCGATAGCAACACCCCTTCAGACATCGATGTGGAGCATGTCTGGCATGCGTTACGCTCGGTTTACGACCCGGAGATACCGGTGAACATCGCCGATCTTGGCTTAATCTACACCGTGAACGTTACGGGAGGCGCCGTCGCCATTGATATGACCTTAACGGCGCCGGGCTGCGGCATGGGCCCAGTTTTGGTGGAAGAGGTTAAAGACCGCGTACGTCAGGTGCCCAACCTAGGCTCCGTGGAAGTTCACTTGGTTTTCGATCCACCATGGTCCCGGGACATGATGAGCGAAGAGGCGCAACTGGAACTGGGCGTATTTTAGCGTGGCAGCAGAAATGACACTTGATGAACTCATCGACACGTTCTCTTTCTTCGACGACTGGGAAGATAAATACCGCTTTATCATTGACCTGGGTAAGGAGCTTCCGGGCCTTCCGGATGCAGCGAAAACCGAAGAACATTTAATCCGCGGGTGCCAAAGCCAAGTTTGGCTTACTTACGAGGCTGCAAGCGGCGCGCTCAACTTTCACATGGACAGCGATGCCCACATTGTCCGAGGCTTGATTGCCGTGGTACTTATCGCGGTTCAAGGCCGTTCGGCCTCGGACATCCAGCAGCTAGACATTGAGGCCATCTTCGGCCAACTGGATCTGCTGGCCCACTTATCGGTAACTCGGGGCAACGGCCTGCGAGCCATGGTCGCCCGTATCAAAGCCATTGCAGAACACGAGACCACTTAACAAACAAGCTAGAAAAGCGGCCACGCAAACCTAACCGTCACCCTGACGGCAATAGCGCAACCAGTCCTCAGGTCGGTCCACATCCCACAAGGTTTCCAAAAGAGTGACCGACAACTCTAAGGCCTGAGCCTTGGCAACGGTCTGTGCCAACACCCTATCCGTACCCCAGTCTATGTGTTCGAACAGCCCGTCATGCATGGCCTTGCACCCTATTAAGACATAGCCCCCATCCTGAGCTGGCCCAAGCACAAGATCCGTACGTTCCAACGCGGCGCTGGCGCGCCGTATATAAGCAATATCCATAACCGGACAGTCAGAACCAATCAGCAGCGCTTGCTCAGCACCGCATTCGAATGAAGTCGTCAGACATTGGCGCATTCGCTGACCTAGGCCTCCATCATCCTGAACGCTCAGGCGCAGGTTGAATTGTTCAGTCCATGTCGCAAAAACTGGATGAGCGGACGCCCCCCAAAGCCAGAGAGCAAATCCAAGGGATGATCCGGCCAAGGGAGCAATAGCCTTGAGTAGATTGGTTGTCAGCTCTGCTCCCGCGTCGGCAGCCCCTTGGGCGCCCAGCAACGGGATCAACCGAGACTTGCTTTGCCCGGGCACCGGGGGTTTGGCGAAAATGAGTATGTCTCTGCTCATGCTGTCTCTTTGCTCATACTCCGTCTTCGCGCTCACTAGGGTAGTACTCGGCGTAAAGCTCATCAGCCGAGGCCCCCAAAAAGTAACGCAGACGCCAGCGCCACATGCGTAGAACGGTACTCACCAAACCGTCGCGTAGCCACCGTTCGCCACTGGTGGAAATACAAATTTTAGGCGCAAGAAAGCCCCCCAAGCCCTTGAGTCGGCGGCTAACCTCAATGTCTTCCATAAGTCGCTGGTTCGGGAAGCCGCCTATATCCCGCAACAGACTGCGGTGAAAAAACATGCCTTGATCTCCGGTGCAGATAGCTGTCCAGCGTGAACGCAGATTCATTAGAAATCCAATCATTGCCAGGGCTGGATGCGCCCCCAACAAGTTCACATCGAAACGCCCCCAGGCGGGCACCGAGCCGCTAGACAATCTCGAGAGATACCTTAGGGCTGGTTCCACATGCAAACTATCTGCGTGAAGCACCCAGATCCAGTCCGTATCGGCTTGAAGAACGCCGCGAGCAATTTGCCCCCCGCGCGATGGCGACGAGTAACAAATGTCGGCGCCCAACTCTTCCAATGTCGTCGTCTGTTGCTGTTGTCGCCTTGGGTTGTCAGCAGCCTCGGCCTGCACCACCACCAAGGAGCAGCCAGCCTCGACGATGATTTCCGCCAATGCCACTACCGAGTCACTGATCTCCTTAAGGGGAATGATCACCGACAAGTTAAGTTTTTGAGCCTGTGAGTCCGTCATAGAGGTTTTCAGCAACGCCAAGGATGACCGCAACTTCCTAGCCTACATCAAAGGTCAAGATCAAGAGTCATCCAAAGCTCTCCCAAAAAGGTTTTGACCCAATTCCCCTCGCAAAATCCCGGCGACCCTGTAGAGTTTCGGGTTTTTGGGGAGAAAAGAATGTACGACGATTACAAGGCCGCTTGGACGCAACTCACCGCTCCGGGCGCAGATTTCGAGGTAGTTACCGCCAACGTGCGCGGTGTGGATATTCGGACCTACGCCAACGCACCAGCCAACTTGAGAGATGTCTGGCTCAGCACCGCGGCCTTTGCCGACCGAGATTATTTGGTCTATGAAAACCAGCGTTTGACCTACGCCCAAACCCACCAGCGCGTTGCTGCCATGGCTAACTGGCTTATTGCTCAAGGCGTTAAACCCGGTGATCGCGTCGCCATCGCCATGCGCAACTACCCAGAATGGATGCAGGCATATTGGGCCACCATGTCCGTAGGCGCCGCCGTTGTCGGCATGAACGCTTGGTGGATCGGACCGGAAATGTTGTATGCCCTGCAAGACTCCACCCCCAAGGTGATGATCTTGGACAAAGAGCGTTTAGACCAGTTGGGTGAACACCGAGCACAGGTCAGCGACATCACCCTAGTCGGAGTCCGTTTCCCCGAAGCGGAAGCTGGTGTGACACCCTGGGAGGACGTTGTCACCGGCGATGCCCCCCTACCCATGCTGGACATCGACACAGACAGCGATGCCTGCATTTTCTATACCTCTGGCACAACCGGCCGCCCCAAGGGGGCCCAGCTCACCCATCGTGGCTGCGTCAGCAATATCTTTAGCATGCTGTTTTCCGCCGGCCTTCAACGGTTACTGGCTATTCAAAAAGGTTTAGTAAACCCTGACGATGAGCCACCCATTGGATGCTCCTTGGTCACCACGCCCCTATTTCATGTTACCGCCAATAATTGTGCCGCCCACGGCACGACCCTCGGCGGCGGCAAATTGATCCACATGTACAAATGGGATGCTGGTGAAGCGCTGAAACTGATTGAGCAGGAAAAGATCACCGCAGTAAGCGGCGTTCCTGTTATGGCGAGAGAAATTATTTCTCATCCAGATTTCGCCTCTACTGACACATCAAGCCTTATGACCCTCGGTGGTGGCGGCGCCCAGCTGCAGCCAGATCTCGTGGGAAAAATTGACGAGCAAGTTGCGACGGCAAGACCCAATACCGGTTATGGCATGACGGAAACATGCGGCATCATCACGTCGATTAGCGGCGATCATTTTATCGACAAGCCCGCCAGTTGTGGTCCGGCCATGCCGGCCTATGAGAGTAAAATTGTTAATCCGGATACCGGCGAAGAGATGCCTGCCGGAGAACCCGGTGAACTTTGGGTACGCGGTGCCCACGTCATTCGCGGTTACCTCAACCGAGAGGAAGCCACAGCAGAAACCATCGTGAACGGTTGGTTGCGGACTGGCGATATGGCGCGCAAGGACCAAGACGATTTCATTTTCATCGTGGACAGAATCAAAGACATGGTGCTGCGTGGCGGTGAAAACATTTACTGTGCAGAGGTTGAGAGCGCCATCTTTGATCACGACGATGTAGCCGAGTGTACGGTCTTTGGTGTGCCCGACGACAGACTCGGTGAAGAAGTTGGGATCGCGGTATTTCTGAAAGAGGGTGCCACTTCAACAGCGGACACACTGCGGGACCATTGCGCTACCCAGCTGGCGAAATTCAAGATACCCCGTTACTTCTGGTTTGTTGATCAAGCCCTACCGCGTAACGCGTCGGGCAAGTTTCTCAAGCGAGAACTGCGAGAGTCTTTGGATATCGAGGAAGCCCAGTAACGGCCCCTACCCCTGTGAATGCAAATCCCGGGGCTAGGTACAAATCAGCCCTTGGGAAATGCCTGAGGGCTGATTAATGACTCGGGTCATGGCTAGTTGATGGCCCAAGACGGGGCTCAGGCTGAGCCAAAACTCAGCGGCCAACAAACAGTCAGGTAAACAACGCGGAATGTGCCTGACGCAACACGTTCTTTTGCACCTTGCCCATGGTATTCCGCGGTAGCTCATCCACATTGATCACGTGCTTGGGCTGTTTGAATCGGGCCAATTGCTCACCTAGGGCACGATCAATTGCGTCAATGGTCACTTCCCCAGCAGTGGGCACAACTACGGCTACAACCGCTTCACCAAAATCCGGGTGAGGCACGCCGATGACCGCCGACTCTGCCACCTCGGGCATTTCGTCCAGCACCTTCTCCACTTCCTTGGGGTAAACATTGTAACCACCAGAGATCACCAGATCCTTGGAGCGCCCGACAATGCTGAGTCGACCGTCTGCCGACAACACACCGAGATCGCCAGTGATAAAAAAACCGTCCGGGCGAATCTCCTCGGCAGTCTTCTCCGGCATACGCCAATACCCCTGAAACACATTGGGACCCGCGACTTCGATCATTCCAACCTCACCTGAGGTCACCGGCTCGCCGGTTTCATTCGCCACGCGCACCTGCTGCCCTGGCAATGCATAGCCGACTGTGCCGGCAATGCGCTCGCCATTCAGTGGATTGCTGGTATTAATGATGGTTTCACTCATTCCGTAACGCTCTAAAATCCGATGACCGGTTTTTTCTTCCCATTCGCCAAAGGTCTGTTCCGTCAAAGGCGCAGAACCACAGATGAACACCCGCATATGAGCGGTTGCCGCTGGGGTCAGCTGCGTATTCATCAGTAAACGGGTGTAGAACGTTGGTACACCCATCATTACCGTCGCCTGAGGGAGACAGGCCATGACTTGCTCTGCATCGAACTTTTCCAGAAATATCATAGGCGTCGCATTCAGCAGCGCACAGTGGCTTGCGATAAATAAGCCATGTACATGGAAAATAGGCAGTGCGTTGAGCAGCACATCCGACGTTTCCCAGCCCCACTGCTCGCTCAAAGATCTGGCGTTGGACGCTAAATTGCCATGACTGAGCATGGCACCCTTGGAGCGCCCTGTTGTGCCCGAGGTGTAGAGGATGGCTGCCAAGTCATCGGGCCTGCGTTCAACGATCGCTACAGTATGATCATCGCTCACCTGCACTGGCACCATAAACTCAAGAACACTGCCTCGATTACCCAAGCGTAATTTTGCGCTTGGCACATCCTCTCTGGTTTGGGTGCCCACGTAGAGCACAGGCTCAGCGTCGGATACAAAATAATCCAGCTCCGATGCGGTATACGCGGTGTTCAGCGGCACATACACCAAACCAAGCTGCAGACATGCCAAATACAGGGCAAGGTTCTCAGGCGACTTCGGTAACTGAACCATCACCCGGTCACCGGCGACTGCGCCAAATGCATCCAGTTCCGCGGCGGCCAACCGAACCCGATCTAACAAATCTGCGTAGCTCCAATCCGGTTGACCGTTCAGAAGTAAGGCCGGACGCTGGGCACTGCCTTCGAAGCTTAGCGCCAATTCTGCGTAAAAGTTGCTCATGAATGGGTTTCCTACCAAGTGTCTTGGGTGCTCTTCGCCAGTAAAGCGAATCACCGAAGCGCACAGATTATCAAAGTCACTGCTGCTGAGTTAGAGTGCACTCAACTCGGAGACAACTACAGCGCACCATGACATCTTCCCACTCTTTCGCCATTGCAAGTTTATCTCGGGGCTTTGAGGCATCGATTACTCTGCCCGGGAGCAAATCCATAGCTCTGCGACAGTTGGCTATCAGCGCCTTGGTTGATGGTGTGAGCCACATCAAAGGCATTCCTGCCTGCGACGACACAGACGCGATGATCGACTGCTTGTCGGCCCTTGGTGTTTCCATTGAGCGGACGGGGAACGATGTAACGGTTCAGGGGCCTATGGATTTCGGTGATGCACCAGTAAGCCTTAACCCACGAATGAGCGGCGCCTCTACCCGTCTGCTGATCGCTTTGGCGGCTTTACGCTCAGGCGTCACAAGCATTGATGGTCACCCCTCCTTGCAGGTACGCACAAATCAGCCGCTCTTTGAGGTTCTATCGCGCCATGGCTGCGAGATTAGCAGCGACGAAGGCACGCTACCGGCAGATATCCGGGGCCCCATTCAGGTCCAAGACACTCTTGAAATTGATGGCTCCCTGTCTAGCCAGTACATCACGGCCCTTATGCTGATTGCGCCGGTACTGGCTCAGCGTCAGGGTAGAGACGAACAGTCGCTCCATATCACTGGCGACTTAGTTTCACGCCCGTACCTTGAAATCACACGCAATGAAATGGATAAGCGCAGAGTGCCCTGCGACTGGATCGATAAAACAACTCTGTCGATCCCTTCCATCGAATACCAAGCTGGGGACTACCTTGTTGAAGGCGACGCCTCCGCCGCCAGCTACTTTTTAGCTCTAGCCACCCTTCACGGTGGAACCATCACACTAACCAACTTAGATGCCACCAGTGTGCAGGGTGACTATGGGTTCTGCGATGTAATGGAAGCCCTAGGCTCCACGGTTGAACGCCAGGGTAAGACGCGTATATCCGGCCCAGAGACCCTGAGTCCGCTGAGCGTCATTGACATGCAGGAAATGCCCGACGTTGCTTTGACCCTCATCGCCATGGCGCCCTTGCTGCCAGCGCCGATCGAAATTACGGGACTCCAGTCTTTACACCACAAAGAATGCGATCGACTGGAATGCCCAGCCCAAGAACTCAGGGCAATGGGTGTAGACCTTGCGACCACTTACAGTTCCATCACCATTGAACCGTTGAACCATCGCGAAACCAAAGCCCACACATTAACCACCTATCACGATCATCGCATGGCCATGGCTTTTTCCACTCTTGGAAGCGCCTTTGGTAATCTCACCGTCGACGACAAAAACGTCGTTAACAAAACCTACCCAAGCTTTTGGGACGATTATGCCCAATTGGGTGATTGACCACGTAAAACTGAACTAAGATCTGAGGGGATTTCTATGTCGCAACCCAGCGTGCAAAACCAAATGGGTGTCTTCGACACCATGTATAACTGCCGAGCCATGCGCAAGCTGGACACCCGCGAGGTTCCAGAACAGATGCTGCGCGACCTAATCAGCGCTGCCAACCAGGCACCCTCTGGCTCCAACACCCAGGGTGCTCGATGGATCGTTGTGCGAGACCCAGAGGTTAAGCAGCGCCTTGCCGACATGAATCGCGACGGGGTTGAGTCCTATTTAGCGCCCCTAATAGACAACCCAGGCAGCCTGTCTCATCAGAGCGGCGATAAGCGCAAGCGGATGGTAGATGCCGTAGTTTGGCAAAAGGACCATATGCATGAAATTCCCGCACTGATTATCGCCTGCATGGACTTTGGTGCTCCGGCCACAAATGACATGATCGCCCGGGGCAACGGTTCGATTTGGCCCGGCATTCAAAACCTTTTGTTGGCAGCTCGCGCCATGGAGCTGGGCGCAGCCCCGACCACCCTTGCTCTCACCGACCGCAAGGCGGTAGCCCAGGCCCTGAACTTGCCAGAATCCATGGCGGCCTATGCGCTCATTCCTGTGGGCTATCCGCTAGGTAATTTCGGCCCAGTTACGCGTAAGCCGCTAGACGAGATCCTACGCTTCGATCAATGGTCCTAGCTGCCACGAGGCGTGGCAAATATCTTGGATAAGCCAAAACCCAATACTTTGCTTTGGCTTACCTGACGATCTTGCTAGAGTTCATTTATGGCTCCGTAGTTCAATGGATAGAACGATCGCCTCCTAAATAATTGGGTCATCGACAGGGAAACCGCCGGTGAGAAGCATTCAAATTCGGGGAAACCTGCACTCGTGGCAACCTAGTGTGCGCGAGCATGGCAATCCCGAGCCAAGTTGGCAGCCCCGCGGGCAGCCAAAAGGTGTAGAGACTTGACGGATGCAGCCTAACGCGCCCAAGGCGCCACGGCTAAGAGAAAGTCCAGACCACAAACACCGACTCATGACGCAGATGTTCAGAGGTCGATGGCCGCGAAAGCGGTAGCGGGTATGAAGCGATAGATACAGGTTCGACTCCTGTCGGGGCTACCACTTAGCTGTGGTTGCCACCAAAAACCATGCGAACATCCACCACTTTGCGCATTCATCGAATAACCAAGGAGACCGCCTCACCGCATCTCCTGACGCCTAAATCGATACGCGAAATTTTTTCATCAGCTTTGCTGGGTTTGTGGGCTCCTAGGGCTCTTAAACACCCAAAAAGATTGATAAAACCGTCACAATATTCACTTAGTAACGGTAACCGTTAGTTACCAGTGAAGCGTTACTTTGGCCTGCCTTTGGTACCTTACCGCCCATGGCAGGGGCGTTCGATAACAGACACAACAATCTTTTGGCGGTACTCAAGAATTACCGCTCGCTGGCTGATGCCGCCAGCCATACTGGCGTGTCCGCGAATTACCTTTCTCAGCTCAAAGGTGGCAAACACATCGGCCATGTCATAGCTCGGCGACTGGAATCGGGCTTCGGTTTAGAACCCGGTTGGCTCGACTTAGATCACACGCGAGAAGAGTCCCAGCCGATGAGCGAGCACCACATCACTCAGCAAGCGCTGCAGCTCCCCTTAAAATCACGCACCCGTTTAGTCAAAAAACTGGTGAACTCACTGCCTGAGTAATCTCAACCGCAGGCTTACGATCCACAACCGAGAAAAAAAATGAAAGCACGGCCTCTGTGGGTCATTGTGAATGCTGCCTCTGGGAAGCAGGTAGAGCACCTAGGTACACACGGGTCTAAATCTGCGGCCCAAGCCATGCTTGATCAGCACTTAGCTTCGTATTCGGTGGATATTAGAAAAAACTTTTAGGTTCGCGAGCGCGAACCTAAAAATGACTTGTAATTTACGACTCATCATATCGCTCCACTTGCACCAAACAGGTATGAGCCGTCGAACCCTGGGCGAGCTGCGACGTACCTTTGTCTCGCGTTAGAACATTGGGGTTACCGTTAAGCTCTAGCCCCGTCTTAGCACATGGCTTAAACCATGAACCGACGGGCAAAACTACAGTGTCAGAACGCATATTGGCGTTGATCGAGACGCCGGCAAGACAAGCCCCCCGCTCATTGAATACGCGAACCAAATCCCCCGCCTTCAGGCCACGCTGCTTCGCGGCCTCAGGGTGCATGGTCAGCACCTCCTTACCCGCCACTTTTCCGGCTTGGCTATAGCGACTTTGATCGTACTGACTGTGCAGCCGCCGACCGGGCTGAGGAGACAACAGGTGCAAGGGATAGAGTGCGTCATCCACCTCCTGCCACTCTTGAGGTTGGATCCAAGTCGCTTGACCCGGACAATCTGAATAGCCGAAACCAGCGATCGTTTCTGAAAACAACTCGAGTTTTCCTGAGGGTGTGGCCAGAGGCGCCGCCGTTGGGTCGAGCCTAAAATCCGCCATCCAATCACGCGTTCGAGGTTCGTCGGGCAACCGATAAATGCCTGCCTTCTCCCACTCTGTAAACGTTGGAATGGAAAAGCCTTGTGTGGAGGCTAGGTCAGCCGAGCGTTGCCACATATCTTCTATCCACTGGCGTTCGCTCTTATTCTCGGTAAATGCCGCCTCGAACCCGAGCTTTGCCGCCAACCCAGAAAATATCTGATGATCGGACCGGGCCTCGTGTTGAGGGGGGATAGCCTGCTCCATAAAGTGAGCGTAAGGGTCATGGCTTGAGGCACAAATATCTATTCGCTCAAGCGATGTCGTCGCCGGAAAAACAATGTCCGCCCATTGCGCCACAGGCGTCCACCACGGTTCGTTCACGATCACCGTATCAGGCCGCCGCCACCCGTCCACTAGGCGATTTAAGTCTTGGTGATGATGAAATGGATTGCCGCCTGCCCAATAGATTAACTTGATGTCTGGATAGGTGATCGAGCGCCCGTCGTACTGCACATCCGCACCAGGGTTCAGCAACATGTCGGTTACTCGGGCAACGGGAATCGCAACGCCCGTTGGATTCCTACCTTTTGGCAGGGTCGCCCAGTTGAAGCGTTTGTAGTCAGAACCCACAAAACCTTCCGCGCTGTAACCAAAGCCAAAGCCGCCTCCAGGCAGACCAATCTGCCCCAACATGGCCGCCAGCGTCGCCAGCATCCAGTAAGGCTGCTCCCCGTGATCGCCGCGTTGCAAGGACCATGCAGCGGTCAAAAACGTTCGCTTCGCAGCCATGTCCCGAGCCAAGGCCACAATCGCTTCTGCCTCAACATCGCACTTAGCCGAAGCCCAACTCGGAGTTTTGGGCTCTCCATCACTAATACCAAGCAAGTAGTCTCTTACGCGGTCGTATCCCACGCTGTGGCTTCCAAGAAAGTCTTTATCGGCGAGGCCCTCGGTTTCTAACACGAAGGCAAGCCCCAGCATCAAAGCCACATCAGTGCTCGGTTTCGGGGCAAGCCACTGGGCGTTAAGCGCTGCATCTACATCACCAGCCACAGGCGATATGTTGACGAATTCCACACCAGACTCTCGCGCTCGCTGCAGGTCCAGGTGGGTTCGATGCTCGGTTATGCCGCCGTAAGCCACTTGAGCATTTCTTCTCGGCAAACCACCGAAGGCAACGAACAGCTGAGTATTACCGATCACGTTTTCTAACGTCGTCTGTTGCAGCTCCATCTCGTGCCATGGGGCAATAACGTGAGGCAAGATCACTTGGGCTGCAGCGGTGCTATAGGAGTTCATTGCACGGGTGCAACCACCCATTAAATTAATAAACCGATGCAGCTGAGACTGGGCATGATGGAACCGCCCTGCGCTAGCCCAGCCGTAAGAACCGCCAAAAATGGATGTGTTCCCATGCTCTTGGGCCACCCGCTTTAGTTCATTAGAGGCGAGCTCTAAGGCTTCATCCCAAGGCACGTCACAAAACTCATCTTGGCCTCGCAACTGGCGGCCACGATCCTTTTGCTCGAGCCAGCCCTTGCGGATTGCCGGGCGCTTGATGCGCGTGCGGTGTTGAACGCCATCAATCAGAACCTGCCCAACATCTGAAACTTCAGGGTCTTCTGGTATGCCATCTACCGTTTTTATTCGCCCGGCCTCAACACCGACGTCGTAGACGCCCCACTGGGTGGCATTACGAAAACGCTTCATGAGCCAAACCGGTAGCGCAGTTTCATGGTCACTTGCTCCACAATTGGATCATCGAATGTTGAGGACAACAGCTCGTTGAACGGTTCATCCGCAACCTCGTAACGTCCATTGAGGGTGTAGACCAAGAAAAAATCCGACAAAGGTGCCATCTCCCAACGATAGCGTAATTGCAGGGACAAATCGGAGATAGCAAAGTCATCGCTGAGCGCCACGCCCTCGGGCACGGCCTGAAGAAATTTACCATCCGCTAGCAACTGGTAGTTTTGACTTTGGGAAGCACGTATCCCTATCCATTGAGAAGACAACTTAAGTTGATGCTTGGCGGAGGGGTAAAACTCAATCCCAAGCTCAGGCCGCCATTCCTCGGCATCAAAGGTTGCAAAATCAATGCCTTCTCGCCACAACAACCACCCCTTACGATCAACATAGCGCAGCTTCGCCGAGACGGCCAAGTTGTCCAAGGGTCGCCACCGAAGACCTAGGGTCGTTGTGAGTTCTGCCCCCCCAAGCTTTTCTTTTTGACGACGAACAGCTAAATCCGTGCTGAAGGCCTTCGCCCGGTCCGTGCGATAGGCAAATTCAAGCCTATTCCGGTCGCCAAAACGATAGGTGCCATTCCCACGGCTATCTAAATCTTCATCGCGACTTGGAAAAAAACCCCCACCTAGTTTCAACTGGTGGCGATTCAACAAATCGAATTCGGCGTCTACACCGATACCTTTGCGGACGTAGTCTCCCGCAGCATTGCGTTCCAGCCGAAACCAATAGCCCAACTCAGTCTTACGAAAACGCTCCAGGTCGGATCTGACGACCTTGTAGCGGCCGTTGGCGCCCCTCAAATCGTTGCGCTGCAAATACCCTAGGTCGTTAATGTTCAGGTGTTCATCATAATGAACATAGCCCAATTTCAGACTACGCCCTTGTCCAAAATTCCGCTGGACATCGGCAAACCCTCCAAAGCCATCACGCCGTTGATCCGCACTGGACAGGAGAAACTGGCCGTCGACTTTCCACCGGCCGGTTGCCGTCAGATAGTGATAATCAACCCCATGAGCCTGAGTGTCCTGCTCGGTATGGGTGGTGAGAGCGGACAGAACACCAATCGCACGATAATCACCCTTGCTGCCTTTGGCCTCATAGAGCAAACGGGCAACACCATAGTCAGTACCGCTTTGCTGATAGCTTTGGTTTTCAGCTAAATAGGTTGCGTCTTCTTCAACAGCGCCTAGCAACCCATAGCGGAAAGAGCCAAACGAGCCGACGGTTTTCAAGGCACCCGCCAATTCCACCGGACGCTGCCGCTCGAGGTCACTCAAGGTTATTCCATCTGGTAGTTGCGGGGCTCGACCAACGCCGCCGATACGGCGCGTGTTGAGCAGTGTGGTGGGGGTATTTTCCTCAGCCCTCGGTGTTGCCGTAAAAACCTCAATTCCTTCCTGAAAAAATAACCTTTTTTCCGGAAAGAAGGTCTCGAACGCGCCTAAATTGACGACCACGTCGTCGCTTTCAACGGCACCGAAATCCGGTGCGATGGCAGCGGTTACCTGAAAATTCGTGGAAGGCCTCCAGAACAGATCCGCACCAAAATTTTCGTCTTGCTCATGATCTAGGGTATTTCGAGTGATAGAGGCGTAGGGAAATATGCTCCACTGCTGTATCGGCGCCACATCGTCGAGCAACAAAGGCTGCATTATCGACATAAACAACGGGTTGGTACTCGGTAGAGCAGGAAGCCCCCAACGCTCGTCTAATGACGCGACCTTGCGGGATATATAAACGTTAATCCTGCGCTCGCCAACCGTCTTCGGCATGGCCATCTGGGACCAGGGCAGAAAAAACTCAGCACTCCACCCAGTCTCGGTCACCGCCGTTCCCGAATACCAAGCACCGTCCCAGTCACTGCTAAACTGCCGCTCGGGCAACAGCGTACCGTCCGTTTGGCTGCCGCCGAGAGCCACGTTCATCCAATACCCGTAACGACCCGCCCCGGACGTATCCAACGTTATGCCCACGTTATCCCGATTGATACCTCGCGAGTCTCGACTGGAAAGCCGCCGAATCAACGTCTCCTTTGGTTGCTCCATATCGATAGCAACATAGAGCCCTCGTCGCGTGTAAAAGCCCTTTACTAGGGTCCTAAACGGCGGCTTGGCAAGTGTGTCTGGGTCAATTACGGAGAAGCCATCGGCTCCAGGAAGTTCCTGCCAAATCGCCTCAGTTAGCTGGCCATCCACGCGTAAATCCGCGGGTTTCGAGTCTCGACGGGCTAAGGGGATTGGTGAGTCTAAATCAAACTCCACTGCAGACTGCTCTAAGGCATCAATGGCTGCATCGGAAGGGGTTTGTGGGTTTAGACTGACGTTGGCTGGTGGTTCTTGAGAGGCTGAAGCGGTGGGTAATTTGGGTCGGGTTTGGTTGAGGGCGAACAGGAAGCTGGATGGCCTCAACGGCGGCGCCCTTGCATCCCGTCGCAGTTTGTTCAGTTGATACCCCGCAGGGGCTGTATCTGGGCTGTCTGGCACCGTCTTGTATCGCGGATCAACAAGCTCAGTCTCTAGGCCCTCGTCGGAATCGTAGTCGTATTCAAATTCTGCATCTGATCCGTAGTTTTCTTCCCAGCCGGGCAGCGTTTCGGAAGATTCTAAGCCGGCCTCTTCGCCCATGCCTAGGTACCGAGTTTCGTTGTCCAGGGCCTGCCCTGGGGAGGCAGTAGAGGATTGCCAAATCCAGCCAGCGACGATGCCGGTAGACTCCAGCAGCGAACGGGCGTCTTGAGCTTGCCGTTGAGTTGGATAAGGTCCCGCTGCGACACGGAAGAAGTAACCTTGTGCCGTGGACGCGCCGTGTATTTTGAAATCTTCAACACTTTGGCGGTTCGCCGCAATCATAGCGGCTTCCGCACCATCACGATTTTTGAAGCTGGCGATGGATACCCAAAACTCGGCGAAGGCCACAACGGGAGCAAAAAGGGCGCAGGCAAATAAGAAAAAACTATGAAACTTCATATATCACCGGATCTCAGAAGGCCAGAAGTCTACCAACTGCCGCATAAATGCGCGAACGAAGACTTACCCTCCAACCAACATGATCATCAAACCTGCCGCAACTGCGGAACCGATCACACCGGCAACATTTGGTCCCATCGCGTGCATCAGTAGATAATTTTGGGGATTTGCTTCAAGCCCGACCTTGTTGACGACTCGGGCCGCCATGGGCACAGCGCTTACCCCGGCGGCACCAATGAGCGGATTAATTGGGGTTGATGAAAGCCGATTCATTAACTTGGCCATCAACACGCCGCTGGCGGTACCGATGGAGAAGGCCAGCATCCCCAGAACCAAGATACCCAGAGTTTCGGCGGTTAAGAAATTCTCTGCTTGAAGCTTCGAACCAACACCAAGCCCCAGCATAATGGTCACAATGTTGATTAACGCGTTGCGAGTGGTATCTGCCAGACGATCCACTACCCCGCATTCGCGCATCAAATTACCGAAGCAGAACATTCCCAGCAGCGGTGCTGCTGAGGGTAAGAGAAATGCCACCAACAACAGCAGCAGCAATGGAAACACAATGCGCTCTATCTGACTGACCTCTCGCAATTGGACCATCACGATTTTGCGCTCTTCTTCGTTGGTCAACGCCTTCATGATCGGCGGCTGAATGATGGGCACCAGTGCCATGTATGAATAGGCTGCTATGGCTATAGCACCCAGCAACTCCGGCGCGAGCTTACCGGCAACAAAAATCGCTGTCGGGCCATCAGCACCGCCAATAATGCCGATGGCCGCCGCCTGGCTTAGGCTAAATTCCATCCAACCAAGGCTGCTCAGCACCAAGGCGCCGAGCAAGGTGGCAAAAATACCGAACTGTGCAGCGGCCCCAAGCAAGAAGGTCTTGGGGTTCGCCAACACCGGTCCAAAATCCGTCATCGCTCCTACGCCCATAAAAATCAGCAAAGGAAATGCCCCAGTTTCAATCCCAATCACGTAGATCAGATGCAACAAGCCGTCCCCGGTGGCTATTTCCACCCCGGGAATGTTGCTCAGCAGCCCGCCAAAGCCGATGGTCACCAACAGCAGCGGCTCGAACTTTTTCGCAATTGCCAAGTACAACAACACGAGGCTGACGACAATCATCGTGAACTGACCGCCGGTAATCTGCGCCAGTCCAGACCCTGCCCAAAGCTGATCAAAAAATTCCAACCGGGTTCTCCCTAATAATTCATCCCGCTAATCGGCCGCTCTGAGCCCTCGACTAACCCAGAGTCATCAACTCTTGTCCCACGGTTACCGCGTCACCCGCGACAATATCAATGGATGCCACGGTACCAGTGGTGCTCGCTCGGACTTCGGTTTCCATCTTCATGGCCTCTAAAATGCAGACCACCTGACCCTCTTCTACCCGATCACCTACCGTAACCAGAACTTGGTGAATGGTGCCTGCTAAGCCGGCGGTCACAGGAACCGCCCCAGAGGCTGAAACTGAACTTGCCGACACGGCTGAAACCGGCGCAGGCGATGCCACAGCCTCAATAGTGGTGTCGCCATCTGCCACAACCACTTGATACGAGTGACCATCAACGGCAACCGTATAGTGACTGACGGCTTGAACACCATCGGGCATCTTAGGCGTGTTTGCCGCCGGGCCAGCGCCCGGAACGGTGCTCGGTGCTGGCTCGAAAGCCCCCGGATTGTCACGATTAGCAAAAAACTTGCCCGCAACTTGTGGAAACAAGGCGTAGGTCAGTACGTCGTCAACTTCCTCCGCATCCGAGCCCGGGGCCAGTTCAAAACCTTCATCCGCAGCAAGCTGACGCAAAGCTTGGGTTTGCTCCTCTAGCTCAGCGGACAGGTGGTCCGCGGGTCGCGCCGTAATCAATTCATCGCCGTCTAAAGCCCGCTCGCGTAAAGCCGCATCTACTGGGGCTGGGGTTGCGCCGTACTCACCTCGAAGCACCCCTGCCGACTCTCGGGTAATGGACGCGTAACGGGATCCCGAAAGCACATTGATCACTGCCTGAGTTCCAACGATTTGGGAGGTCGGCGTCACAAGGGGAATCATGCCGAGATCCTCACGCACTCTGGGAATCTCCTCCAGCACTTCGTCAAGGCGCTCAACGGCATTTTGCTCCTTCAGTTGCCCCTCCAAGTTGGTCAACATGCCACCGGGTACCTGGGCCACCAAAATTCGGGAGTCCACACCACGAAGCCCGCCTTCAAACTCGGCGTACTTTTTTCTGACCTCGCGGAAGTAGGCGGCAATTTCCTCAAGCAGATTAATGTCTAATTCAGTATCTCGTTCTTGGCCTTGCAGCATGGCCACCATGGACTCGGTGGCCGAGTGCCCATAAGTCATGCTCATGGAGGAAATCGCCGTATCCACGTTGTCGATACCTGCTTCAATGGCCTTGAGGTAGGTAGTGGTCGACATGCCTGTGGTTGCGTGACATTGCATGTGGATGGGTATATCTAGGCTGGCTTTTAGACCACTCACCAGTTCAAAGGCCGTATAGGGCTTCAGCAATCCCGCCATATCCTTGATACAAAGACTCTCGGCCCCCATGTCCTCGATTTGCTTGCCTAGATCCAGCCAAAGCTCCAAGGTATGGACCGGGCTCACCGTATAAGAAATCGTACCTTGGGCATGCTTTCCCGTGGCTAAGGTAGCCCGAATTGCCGTTTGCAGGTTCCGAGTATCGTTCATGGCATCAAAAATGCGGAATACATCGACCCCATTGTCGGCAGCTCGCTCCACAAATTTCTCAACTAAATCATCAGCATAGTGTCGATAGCCTAGGATATTCTGACCACGCAACAGCATCTGCTGTGGAGTATTCGGCATGGCTGCTTTAAGTAGCCGGATACGCTCCCAAGGATCCTCACCAAGATAGCGGATACAGGCGTCAAACGTCGCTCCGCCCCAAGATTCTAGGGACCAAAACCCCACCTGATCCAGCTTTGGCGCAATGGGCAACATGTCCTCGATGCGCATTCGCGTGGCTAATAGGCTCTGGTGCGCATCTCGAAGTACAACGTCGGTGATGCCTAATTTTTTCTGATTCATCTCTTTTCCACTGTCCTTGTTGACGTTTTTTGTCACCGCACGGACATCCGCCAAGCCCGGGGCGTTTTGAGAACTTAGCGCTTTGTGTGCTTTTCAAGGGCGCCGACAATCGCGGCCACATGAGCTGGCGGGACGCCGCCCGAAGGATCACTTGCCGAACTCTCCTGTGGCCCAGGCGCTATACGCCCAAGAACCCCACTCATGACGCGAACAGCAAGTACCAGCAACGATAAAAACACGAAGACTGTACTCATTCCGACCAACATCAGCTGCAAGCCAGCGGCGACTAAAGGATCAAGCTCGATCATCCTATCTCCAACAAAACCGTCGATTTGTCGTGAAGGATATAATTAAACGCCAGTGTTTGGCGATGATTGCCACAGCGAAATATTCATGGCAGCAATCTAGCGACGGAAATATCTTGAGAACTGACGCGTTCTTCCAGATAATGCCGCGCTCTGCACCCGTGGCCAAACTGGATAAGGCACCGGTCTACGAAACCGGGGATTACAGGTTCGAATCCTGTCGGGTGCACCATCCTCCAAGTCAGCACTCAGCAACCACGTGGCATTTGCAACATCCATGGCGGTTATGAGACGTGATCGACTCCGGCGGCAGCCCCGTCTACTTGCTATACGCTCAGATTCAGCAGACTTCGCCAACAAAGTTCGTGTGGGTGAAGGTGCGTCTTCTGACCACCTATTGAAAGGTTTTTAGGATTAAGCGGTTAACTCCGAGCGGGAAATAAAAACTGAGCGCCACTAAAAGAGACCGAGCACGGATCGACGTTAGTTTCGCGTTACGAAAAGTCTAATTCTGTCGCTCGCTAGGCTCACTCGTGTCGATACCCTAAAGGTTTCTTAGCAAGCCCGCCCCCCAACTCCCTAACATGTTCCTAGGATCCTTATTTAGGTGGCAGGGGCTATGGTCCCCTGCCCCTTAACCCTGCGGTCGGGAAGTGGGAGCAAACTAGCTTTCTATGTTGATGGGCCGATAGTAGTCCTTGCCCGTGCGCTCAAAGTTATCGCGCATTGCCCTGAATTGCTCTCCGGCAGAACCCTCTTCAGACAACGTTAAATTCTGACGAATAAAGTTCACGCTGTCCGGGTTTAGCTGCGCAGCCATTTCCCAGTAGTGATCCGCGTTGCCGCCCATACCGTGACGACGAAACAAGTTGCCCAGGCAAAAAGCCGCATCGGCCTTTTGCTGATCCGCTGAGTGATTGCGTATGTTGGCCGCAACCGTAGCGGCGGATTCCACATGCTTGCTTTGGGCGCCATTAGCCACCCAATCCTTTAGCGCAGGTTCATAAACGTCTGTCCCAAAGGAAATGGTCTGGTCCCCTGCCCCTAGCTCGTGGACCTTAGAATAGGTCCCTTCATCGATCCGCACGATGCGGCCTTCCTCGTCAATCCATGCCGCCGAGGGCACGTTGACAAAATTAAATGCACTGCTGACTAAGTGATCTTCATCGATCACTTGTATGTAAGTGGGGTTCGCTGCGTCGAAGATGGGGCCTGCTGCAGCTTCGCCGCCAGTATCTTGGGCCGCACAAATCAAAACAAAGTTAGGATCGTTTATCTCTTGGTAAATACGCTGCCACACGGGCACGTCAAGAAAACATCCTCACCACGATGACCAAGTTACGATAAGCGCTTTTTTGCCCTTCAGATCCGCCAACTTCAATACGTTCCCGCTGCGATCTGTAAGTTCAAGATCTGGTGCCATCGCATTCACCAGCGTGTTTTCGCGCTTTGCTGGTATTTCCGCAAAGCTCCAAACATTGGCTTGTTGGTCAGCAACGTAGGGCTGATCTAGCACGTCTGCGAAGGCCGCTAAATCGAACCACTGCCGACCACTTTGATCTACCAGTAAGCGGTCGTTCAAAGGGATACATAGATCTTCGAAACACGCACCCTCAGGTTTTACTTCGAATCCGTTAATCTCCTGCAGGTCTTTGGGGTTTATCAACAAACCATCGCCACTGCCTATATCGGAAAGGACGGTAGCTTTACCCTGATAGAGAACTGTCGCACACCCCTTAGGATGAATATCTTTGACCACATAGGGATCACGCAGCTCTGGATAGGCCATGAACGCTTTAGCCATTGGAATCTCCTTCTTGTCCGCTGATATTACGTGATGTCCGAACGTTCGTCAGTGGGAGATGCGCAAAGCTTTCACAGCCCCAAAGCCTTCAAATTTCCGCCAAACCTATCTCTGGATTGTTAGCTAGGAGCGTCCTGTCCTATCCGTATCCTGAAGCATGCTGCTGTTTCTCGATATTTCGGACTCTGTTAAATTAATTCTGGTCCGCCTATGGCAAACCACCCTCGAATCCCCCAGCACCGGCGAGTAAACTTAGGATTCGCCGAGACCACCGCCATTGACCCTAACCTAAGGATTACACCAATGCTGATTGAACATGGATCTCTTACTCGAGTTGCCAGTGCCATCCTTCAAGGGGCTGGCGCTCCAGCCGAACACGCCGATGCCGTAGCCGCGCATCTTGTTGAAGCTACCTTGAAAGGCCATGACTCTCACGGCGTCGGCATGGTGCCGTCCTACGTTAAAGGCATGCTCGACAAACAAGTCGATCCTCACGGACACATCACCATTCAACGAGACAATGGCGCCATCGTCTCAGTAGATGGCGGTACCGGCCTAGGTCGCATCGTCGGCTTTGAGGCCATGGATCTTGGCATCGCGAAAGCCAAAGACTTTGGTATCGCCTGTGTTGCGCTGGGCAACGCTGCTCACCTTGGGCGTATCGGAGCGTTTGCTGAATACTGCGCCGATGAGGGTCTTGTCTCCATGCATTATGTCAACGTGGTCGGTCATGACCCTATGGTCGTAGCCTTTGGCGGTCGCGATCGGCGTTTTATTACCAATCCTTACTGCTGTGCCGTGCCCCGCAAAAACGGCCAACACATCGTCTTGGACATGGCCACCACGACGGTCGCGGCTGGTAAGGTTCGAGTGGCACATATGAAAGGGGTGCCGGTTCCCGCCCAGTCCTTGGTCGATGAGGACGGCGTCGAAACGAATGACCCTGCCGTAATTTTCGGCAAGACACCCACTGGGGCCATGCAACCATTTGGTGCCCACAAGGGCTATGGATTGATGGTGATTTGCGAGATGTTAGGCGGCGCCTTAGGCGGCTTGTTCACTATGCAACCAGAACATCCACGGCTTGGCGCCACTCTTAACAACATGCTGTCCATCTTGATAGACCCCAAAGCCGTTGGCGATTTGGATGACTTCGACCAAGAGGTGTCCGCCATGGCGGACTATATCTACGCCAGCACCCCGGCGACGGGTACTGATCGTGTACGATTGCCGGGCGACCCTGAAAAAGAAACTCAGGCCCAGCGAATTGCCAATGGCGCCGAGATCGACCCTAACAGCTGGCAATCGGTCCTGAACGCGGCAGAACAAGCTGGACTCAACCGGGAAACGGTTGCAGCCATGGCAGACATCTCCGAAGCTTAAAGCCTCAAGACGGTCACTCAGCGACCGTCCCAGAGCGTTACGAAGCCTTTGCCTATAAACCTACAGCCAAAACAGGATCCGAGCATGCACCCAGACGAACAACCGCCGGCCCCCGAAGAAGAGGAAAAATTTCACGTCTGGCGTCTGCTCGGCGTCATTTTTCTTGTTTGCGTTACCCTCGCCGTCGCCTCGGCTTTAGTAGATTGGGCCATTATTGGTCCCCTAGAAGGCAGGGCTTACTGAGGGGAAGCGCCTTTCGATAGGCCGGCCCTCAATGAGCCGTGAAAACTCAGTTCTCGCCAGACTCGGAGTCCAACGCACTACTTGGCAGCGTCTCTCGCCGCGACCTTCTCACG
>ERZ1047472.534-NODE-534-length-33607-cov-6.645565_pt1 | contig 33607 bp, 32 predicted proteins | sample MGYA00383095_ERZ1047472 | MGnify/ENA primary metagenome ERZ1047472 (study PRJEB29581, sample SAMEA5548365) | metagenome | biome: marine; feature: coastal; material: water | depth 1 m | study: Short-term variability in the microbial, nano- and picoplankton dynamics... | reverse complement strand
CATGGTGGGGCAGAATCAACGGACAGGCAGGCGAGATCTTCAGGCGTTCGCGCACCGGCACCCCACGGGCTTCCAGTGTAGTGATCTCTTTGAGCAGTTCGTGAGGTTCCAGCACGACACCATTACCAATCACGCACTGCACGCCATCATGCAAAATCCCCGACGGAATAACGTGCAAAACCGTTTTCTCGCCGTCGATCACAAGCGTGTGTCCCGCGTTGTGTCCACCTTGAAAGCGCACCACGGCGTCCACTTGATCTGTCAGCAGATCGACGATTTTGCCTTTGCCCTCGTCCCCCCACTGGGTACCAATAACAACTACATTACGGCCCATGTTTTTCCTTGCATGTTCTTCTTTGCACCTTCTCGCTCTCGAGACCCTTTGAAAACTCCGCGCGCACCCCTATGCCCCGCGTTTTATCCACGACTCACTTGTATCCTTCGCGATTCAACCTTTGTCGGTGAACTCACCCGTTGTCTGTATTTGCCATTGGCCTTGATCTTCAACGACCAAGCCCTGACAACCGGCTTGCGGCTCTTCACCGTCGTTGACTGCTACCACCACCCGGTCGCCCTTGGCGCGCAGCCCGCGCACGAAGCTATTTAGGCCCAACCGTCGATCTTCTTGGACATAGGGCGCGAAATACCCGCCGATGGGGCTCGCATCCTTCGACATCAATTGCTTCAGATTCAGATCAAAGCCGGTGGCTGGTCGACCACGACCGAACACTTCACCGACGCCATCGTAGCGCCCGCCTTGTGCTAACGCACTGCCATGTTCGGGATGATAGACCGCAAAGACCGGGCCGTTATGGTAGCCGTATCCAGAGAGTTCGGAAACGTCAATACGCATATCCACCTGAGGATGATTTTGCGCCACCAGGGCCGCTAGGCTCTCCAGCTCTGCCAAGGATTTTTCGACGGCAGAGGGGGCGCCTTGCAGCAGTCCTCGAGCCACGGGGAAAATACTTGGGTCGCCCATAAGGTCCGGCAAACCGATCACCATGTCCGCGATGGTGCCCTGGCCCAACAGAGCCGCAATGTCGCTGGCACCCTTGCGCTGGATACAGCTGAATAACTGACCTTGGTCCGCAGGGTCTAGGCCGCCCTCTTCAATAAGACGCGCCACCAAACCGCGATAAATACCCATATGGCCGAGCAACAACACCGGCGCTTGCATACCGGCTGCATCCAAGGCTTCGAGCATTAGCCCAATGACCTCCGCATCCGCCGCTATGCCGCTGGCACCAAAGATCTCTGCGCCAGCTTTTAACGGCACTCTGGAAGTTTGATTTCCTTGGGGTTTAGCGAACACCACTGGTCCGGAATAACAAAAACGCTGGATGTTATCGCTGGGGCGACTGTGGGCGTCCACACGCACAGCCTGAGATGTCATATCCGCTCGAACGCCCAACTGCCGGCCACTGGATTGATCCACTACTTTTAAGGTTTGCAGGTCTAGGTCTTCGCCACTACCGACCAGTAGCGCATCCAAGTACTCAATCACCGGTGGCTCTAAATAGTCGTAGCCCCAGCTGACGAATACGTCAAGAACCCGGCGACGCAGACGCTCAAGCTCCCAGGCTTGAGGCGGCAGAACTTCATCTACCCCCTTGGGCAGACGCCAATGTGTACTCATAGATTTTACGCCGGTCTAGCTATCGAATTGGTAGCGGCTCATTGAGCTTTGCCACTTTCCAAGTATCTGAAGAAGTCGCTGTCTGGATCGAGAACCAAGAGGTCGCTTTTGTCTTTGAACACCTCGCCATAGGCATTGATGCTGCGATAAAAGCCATAAAACTCTGGGTCTTGATTGAAGGCTCCGGCGTAAATCTCTGCCGCCTTGGCATCCCCATCGCCTCGCAGTAACTCACTGGCCCTGTACGCTTCCGCTTCAATGACCACCGCATCTCGGTCCGCCTTAGCACGAATTGCCAGAGCCTGCTCTTGGCCCTCGGCTCGATATTGCTTGGCTTCAATTTCCCGCTCTGAGTTCATTCGCTCATAGACGGTTGTGGACACTTCCGCTGGCAGATCGATTTTCTTTACTCGCACATCTACCACTTCGAGACCAACAGACTCGCGCATCACCGCATCTAGATCCGCACGCAGCTCGTTCATGAGTTCATCTCGTTGACCGGAAATAACTTCACTCATATCCCGTCGGCTGATCTGGTTACGCAGACCTTCGTTGACGCGCTCCTGAAGCAGGCGCTGAGCACGACGCTCGTCAAAGGACGTGCCGGTGTAAAAGCGCTCGATATCCGCTACACGCCACTTCACGAAGGAATCTACGATTAGCGGTTTCTTTTCGAGGGTGTAGTAAGTTTCACCCTGAGAATCCAAGGTCAAAACCCGAGCGTCGAATTTCTTCACCTCTTGGGCAATGGGCAGTTTGAAATGCAGGCCCGGCTCTAGGCCCGCGTCGATCAAATTACCGAACTCCAGCAAGATTGCTTTCTCGGTTTCCATAACCCGATAGGCGGATTGATTAAACAAGCCCACTCCAATGAGCAAAAAGGCCGCTACTAAAAAAGTTTTCATAGGCATAAAAAAGTCTCCAAATACTGTACGTATTAACTAAGGGCGCGAGGAGCGCTGCTTAGTTACCGCGTACGCGACTACTCGTTGATCGGCTAGTGGTTAGGTCTCTACGCATCTGCTCCAGCTCTCGGCGCAAAACTTGAACTTCGTTGCTCGTGCCGCTAGTGGTGCCCTGTCCGATTTTATCCAGAGGCAGGTACATCATGTTGTTGCCACCTTTAACGTCGATCATGACCTTGCTGGAGTTTTTAAAGACGTTCTCCATGGCATCAATGTACAAACGATCGCGGGTCACTTGCTTGGCTTGAGAATACTCCACTAGAAGCTTCTCAAAGCGTTGGGCTTCACCCTCTGAACGTGCAATCACCCGGTCACGATACCCTTGGGCCTCTTCCAGCTGACGCTGGGCTCGGCCTCGAGCTTCTGGCACCACCTGCTGAGCATAGGCCGTCGCTTGGTTGATGAATTTTTGCTGATCTTCCTTAGCTTTTTGCACGTCGTTAAACGCATCTTGCACCTGCACCGGTGGCGCACTACGGTCGATGTTGACCTTTGTGACGTCAATGCCGGCCCCATAACTGCGCAGGTAGCTTTGCAGGCGATCCTGAACCTCAATAGCTATGGCCTCACGACCATCGGTAATCACCTCGTCCATGGATGCCGAACCCACGACATGGCGCAGGGCACTTTCCGTGGCCTGAGCTAAGCTGTCCCGAGGCTCGCGGACGTTCACCAGAAAGTTGGGCGCGCTATCAATAACCCACTGAACGGTCAGACTTACATCTACAATGTTTTCGTCTTCGGTCAACATTAAGGCCTGATGACTGTGGGACTGAACCTGAGTCACGTTAACCAAATCCACCTGATCAATGAGCGGCGGGTTCCAGTGCAGACCCGGCCCTACTTCTGCCGGAAGCACCTGACCAAAACGGAAAATAACGCCGCGTTCCTGCTCATCCACCTGATACACGCCTGCAAATCCATACAGACCAAGTGCCAGCAGAATCACCAGTCCAATAGAGCCAGAGGACAGCCCGTTACCGGATCCGCCCTTGCTTCCTTGGCCACCACCACCGCCGAACATTCCAGATAGTTGGCCTTGCAGCTTGCGAATCGCCTCGTCTAAATCCGGGGGACCGTCGTTATTGTTGCCGCGATTTCCCCAGGGGTCTTTGTCTCCACCGCCTGACTCATTCCACGCCATAATTTTGCTCCGAAAGTTTAAATGTGTCTCTGGTCCACGTTGACCAGATTTGGTTTTCTTCCCATCCGCTGAGGTCAACTCGGGCTGACCAAAACTTGTAATTTCTTAGGTGCTGCACGCTTCAGTGCTCTCTATAACTACCTGACGCTGCCGCATTTGACCTAGCATCTTATCGTCGGCCTGTACTGTAAGCCGCACGCTGCCATCTGTCAGCATAGTTTCGCTTAACACCGCACCAGATTGGTACAACCAAGCTCGGTTTTTACCATCCTCTGGCCCAAGCCTCACCTGATGCGGGGCCACAACCCCCAGCGCTGCACCAATGGCATTGAGCAGCCCATCAACCCCTTCGCCAGTCACTGCAGACACCAGACTCGCGCTATTGCAGTCTTGTTTCTGCTGGGTAGTGAGCAAGTCAGCCTTGTTCAGCACGACCAGCTGAGGCACTTCGCTGGCACCAATCTCATCCAGCACGCCATGAACCTGTTCAATGCGTTCGTCCCGCAACGGGTCTGCGGCATCCACAATGTGCAGCAGCAAGTCCGAATGCACCACTTCCTCAAGCGTTGCTTTAAACGCTTGCACCAGAGCGTGAGGCAGAGCGCTAACAAAACCCACGGTATCGGTCATAACAACATTTCCCGCCCCTGGCACGTCGATCTTCCGAGTGGTGGGGTCTAGGGTGGCAAAGAGCAGGTTCTCTGCAAACACCTCTGCTTTGGTGATGGCGTTAAACAGCGTGGATTTGCCGGCGTTGGTATAGCCAACTAGCGACACGGTAGGCGTACCCCGACGGTCACGGCCTCGCCGACTCTGTACCCTGCGCCGGGATACATCCTGAAGTTTTTGTTCCGTGGCTTTCACCCGCTCGGCCAACATTCGTTGATCCAGCTCAATTTGTTTCTCACCGGCGCCGCGCATGCCGATGCCACCCTTCTGTCGATCCAAGTGCGTCCAGCCGCGTACCAAGCGGGTCTGCGCATGCTTTAACTGAGCCAGCTCAACCTGCAGCTGGCCTTCATGACTACGCGCCCGTTCAGCAAAAATGGTCAATATCAGCTCTGTTCGAGTGATCATGCGGCAGTTCAAGGCCTGCTCTAAATTACGCTGCTGACCCGGCGACAAATCGTGATTAATCAACAGCAGAGACGCATCGGCCCAAGCCAGCAGCGTCTTGAGTTCATCCACCTTACCGCTACCGATAAACCAGCGGGGGTGCGGGGCATCGCGCTTGGCGTTTTCAACCTGCACAACATCGATCTCTGCAGAGCGCGCAAGCTCTGCAAATTCCTCTTGGTCCGGGTTGTCTTGCCGGCGCAGGTCTACCTGCAACAGCACGGCCCTGCGGCCAGCTTCTGGCCGTTCAAAAAGCATTAAGTATGTCTATAAGCTGGTTCGCCACTAGCACACAGTGGCATCAAACTGGCAGATTTCAAGCCGACAAAGATGACTTTGGCGGGACAGATACTTCGCCGGGTCTCCCCGATCCAAGTTGCTCAGGCAGCTAGTCGTAATCTCGATCATTCACCGTGACATTGCGAGCGGGCACAACCGTGGAAATACCGTGCTTGTAGACCATTTGGCTCACTGTGTTTTTCAGCAAAATCACAAACTGATCGAAAGACTCGATCTCTCCTTGCAGCTTTATGCCGTTGACAAGAAAGATCGATACGGAGACACGTTCACGCCGCAGCGCATTGAGATAGGGGTCTTGCAGGCTGTGGCCTCTAGAGACGTTGTTCTTCACTCTTTTTTCTTCTTGCATATCTACTTACCCGGTTGGTACGCCTATTAGGATCGCGCGCATCTGACTTTCTTTCGCACAAGTGTCTTCCGCAGAGGGAGTCCGCTAGCCATCTTCATTGATGGGTTAACAAGCGATTGTGATTACTAACGCGACAAGCTAAGAGCCGAGGCGCGCCGAGTATAATCACTTTCGCCATCTCGTTGGACTTTTTTTAAAGCCCAGCCAGCGCCTTGCTGACGAAGACTTTTCCTGTGTCGTATACCTTTCAACCTGACGCTGGAAACCTTGGGGGTTCCTCCAGTGTCGCCGTTGATGGCGTTTGAGGTCACAGGCGCTGAGCTAACCTATTCCCATGCTCGGGAGGTTTCACTAACCAAGGGGCATTGTTTACTCAAGGTGTGATGCAGTTAAAACACTGACGCGACATGCAGCTTCCAAACGGCACCTTCACGCCTAAGGGTTCAAGGGCTGCCGGATAAAATCAGCGACGTCGTCTCGTTTGGATTGTCCGATACCACAACCGAGGCGCTGGGCCATTTTCGCAGCCAAGTAAGCTGCCGCTTTGCCAACTGACGCGTTGCCGCGATGCCTTGGTCTACAAACGTCTGCTGATCCACTTCGCCCAGCAAATGGCCCCATGCTTGACGATAACCCACCGCTCGCATGGACGGCAGATCGCGGTGCAAGTCTCCCCGATCCATCAGGTCCTCAACTTCCCCAAGAAACCCATCTGACAGCATTTGGGAGAATCGTGCAGCGATACGCTGATGCAGCTTGGTGCGATCCTTGGGCATCATTATTACGGTCTGAGAGGCGACCCCTAAACGCTCACTCAACGCGCCGCTGGCCTTTTGCTGCCAGTGATCTGTCAGAGATCCTCCGGTAGTACGAACAACGGCCAGGGCCCGGAGCAAGCGCTGATGGTTATTCGGATGAATGTTAGCTGCCACCTGAGGATCTTGGGCCTGTAACTCTGCATGCAGAGCTTCTGCGCCCTTTTGCGCCAGTTCTTGTTCTAGGGTTTGGCGAGCTAGGTGATCTGTGGCTGGCAGATCGGCAATGCCCTCCAGCAGACACTTCAGATACATCATGGTGCCGCCAACAAATACTGGTTTCTTCTGCGCCTGCAGCGCCTGTTGGATGGCAGCATCGGAATCTGCCACAAAATCCGCGGCGGAATAACTTTCCGCCGGATCAAGAATATCTACCAGCTTGTGCGGGTAGGTGGCCAGTTCTTCTGGGGTTGGCTTGGCGGTACCTATGTCCATACCACGATAGATAAGCGCCGAATCGGCACTGATCAGTTGCACCTTGTCCGCACCCCCCAATGCATCCTGTACCGCCATGGCAACCGCGGTCTTGCCAATAGCAGTAGGCCCGCAAATGATTAGTACCGAGTTGGGGTCGGCAAATCCCTCAGACGTCGCCATCGGGCTACTGCCCGCGCAAAAACAGGCGGTCTAGTTCTGCCAGAGAGCGCTGAATCACCGTAGGTCTACCATGGTTGCACAGGCCAGCATTTTCCGTGACCTCCATGGAGCGTAGCAGCGCGTTCATTTCGGTCAGGGTCAGGTGGCGGTTGGCCCGCACGGAACCTCGACAGGCAAGGGTGGCCAGCACGTCGAAATTCTTTCGAGCAACGCTTTCGCCGGTGCCAAATTCAGCCAGCTCGCCCAACATGTCTTGCACCATCTGCTGGATATTGGCCTTGGCCAGCAACACGGGGACTTCGCGCACGACAACACTGGACAATCCCATGCGTTCGACAACTAGGCCCGCCTCGTCAAATTGTTCAGCGCTTTCTTCTACTAGATCCGCTTCGTTTTCGCTGACGTCGAAGATCAATGGCACAAGCAATCGCTGGCGGGCAATGCCTTCCTTGGCCTGATCCGCTTTCATTTGTTCGTAAACGATGCGTTCGTGTGCCGCATGCATATCCACCACCACCAAGCCCTGTCGGTTTTGAGCCAAGATGTAGACCCCGTGCAGTTGGGCAACGGCATAGCCCAGCGGGTGACCATTCTCTTCGCTTCGTTCCGAGTCGGGTTCAGTGCCCGCTTGCACTTCGGCACGAGGCCAGTCGACCCGTTGCTCCCCTACAATTGCTCGGCCGGCCCGGGCGCCGACTAAGCCTGACTGTGGACCAACATCGCTTTGGGATGGGCCTGAACCATGCTCGTGAATGAGCTGGGCCAGGCCGCCGGCAGGTGCCCCAGCACTGGGGCGGCTGGGCAGATCGAAGGGTCGCTGGCTTGTCAGGCTCGGCCGCACTGGCTCGGCCAAACCGGTATCAGTGGAACCTTGTGGTTCATTCATCTCACCCAGTGGTCCCGGACGCAAACTTCGCAAGGCGCGATTTAGACTGGAAAAAATAAAATCGTGGACCTGACGGGCGTCACGAAAACGCACCTCGTGTTTGGTTGGGTGAACATTCACGTCAACGCCGTCAGCGGGTACCTGTAAATACAGAACGTAGACCGCATGCCGGCCGTGAAACATCACATCACTGTAAGCTTGCCGAATGGCGTGGCCTACTAACTTGTCGCGAATGGCCCGACCGTTCACGTAGAAAAACTGCTGATCCATTTGACGGCGGTTGTGATGGGGCAGCCCCACCCAGCCGTAGATCCGCAGATCTTGATTTTGTTCGTCGATGTAAACCGAGTTTTCAACGAAGTCCTGACTTAGCACTCTTGCCAACCGGTCCTCTGGATTTCCGGCGGCTAAAGTGAGCGGCCGATTCACTCGGGCAGAACTTCCTGACGTTCTCGTCTGAGCCAAGGTAAAACCCACATCCATGTGGGCCAAACTCAAACGTCGCAGAGTTTGATCAATTTGGGCCACCTCTGTGCGCTCGGCTTTGAGAAACTTCCGTCGGGCTGGCGTGTTGTAGAAGAGGTCTCGCACCTCCACCGTGGTGCCTTGGGCATGGGCGACCGGGCCGCTTTCAATCACCTCGCCACCATGGCTTTCAATAAACCAACCGCCGCCCTGTGGCTCGACGGCGGAGCTGAGGCGCACTTTGGCTACCGAGGCCACGCTGGCCAAGGCTTCGCCTCGAAAGCCAAGGCTTCCGATACCGACGAGATCCTCGGCGGATTGAATCTTGCTGGTGGCATGACGCTGTAATGCCAAAGGTAAGTCGTCGGCGTGAATACCGCTGCCGTTATCCCGGATCCAAACCAGATCGACTCCGCCTGCTTCTGTACGCACCTCAATATTCGTGGCCTTGGCGTCTAGGCTGTTTTCCAGCAGTTCCTTAACGATGGACGATGGGCGTTCCACCACTTCGCCGGCGGCGATTTGGTCAGCAACAAAACTCCCAAGTTTTTTAACTCTGTTCAACGTCATAGGCGGCTCGTCATCCCACTATCCACCGGGAATCGTAATTTTTTGACCCACCCGAATGGTGTCACCGGTCAATCGGTTACGCCGCTTTAGTTGGGTGGTTGATACCCCGTAGCGCGCAGCGATTTCCGAAATCGTATCGCCTCGGCTCACTGTGTACCGAATCTCTTCGCGGCGCTCGGCCAACAAGGTGGCCGGCGGGGGATTGGCCCGCATAAATTCTGCAATGCCGGCTGTAATTGCTTTTGCCAACTTCTGCTGATGCGATGCCTGAGACAACTTTCGAGCCTCGCCAGGATTCGAGATAAACCCGGTCTCTACCAATATGGACGGCATATCCGGTGACTTAAGAACCAAAAACGCCGCCTGCTCCACCTGCTTTTTGTGCAGTTTCGTGACCTCACCCATATTGCGCAACACGGCCTCGCCCACACGAATGCTTTGGCTACGGTTGCCGTCCATGGACAGATCCAGCAACACCTGTGCTAGCATGGGGTCCTTATCGTCTAGGCTGACATTGCCTACCCCGCCCAGCATGTCTGACTGATTTTCCCGCTCGGCCAACCATTTTGCCGTCTCACTGGTGGCGCCTCGATCTGAGAGCGTGTACACCGATGCCCCAGATACCGAAGATTGCTTGAAGGCATCGGCGTGAATGGACACGAACAAGTCCGCCCGTTTCTCTCTAGCTATGGCTGTGCGTTTACGGTGACCAAGATAGTAGTCGCCGTCGCGCACCAAGAACGCGTCAAAACCTTTTTGTCGTTTGATTTGATCCACAGTGCGGCGGGCAATCTGCAACACAACGTTTTTCTCAAGGGCTTTTCGGGGGCCCAGCGCCCCCGGATCCTCACCGCCGTGGCCCGCATCAACCGCAATCATCACATCACGTCCCTTAGGCCGCGGCTTAGGCTTGGGCCGGGCTTGGCTTACCGGTTTTTTAGCTTTGGGGAAATAAAGATCCGTAACAAGACGATGACCGTAGGGAGGTATCGGATTCAGAGTGAAGGATTTCGGAGAAAAGGCCACCTCTGCATCCACGACGATACGGTAACCGTCTTTACGTTTGCCGCCGCGCAGGCCCTTGATGTGGGTCAAATCCTTAGTGGCCTGAAGGGCAAAGCCCCTCGCGGCCTTGGCGTCTTTCACATCAATGACAATACGGTTCGGGTTCTCAAGGGCAAAAACCGAAAACTTAGAGGGCTTAGAGGTGTCGAGCACCACACGAATGTAATCCGGGGCTTCGTGGGTGCGCACACTTTGAATCACATTGGCATGCATCCATGGCGCTGCCGCTAGAAGCAGCCATGCGACGGCGGCAAGAGCAAACCTAGGCAAAGCGCACACTCACATGCCGTTGTATCCGGCTTGGATCATTGGCCGTGGACGCCGGCAATGATTCGTCGCGATGCAAACTCAACGTTACTTCCACGTCTGCTGCCGGCAGCCACCCATGGCCTTGCTCAGGCCACTCGAGGCATTTCAACCCAGGACCTTCGAAGATCTCGTCAAAACCCAGAAACTCCAGCTCCTCCGGGGACTTCAACCGATACAAGTCAAAATGAAAGACGTCGAGATCGTCGGTTTGATAGGGCTCTAACAGCGTATATGTGGGGCTTTTCACGGCGCCCAGATGGCCCAAGCTGCGGAGCATGCCACGCACCAATGTGGTTTTGCCTGCCCCCAAATCGCCGTGCAAGTAAACAATGGCCGACTCACCCAAGCGGGAACAAATTGCTTGGCGCAGCTGAGCACCGAAGGCAACTGTGGCAGCCTCGTCTGTCAGCACTTGATCCATCACGTGTTCGGCTTTGCTCATTAACGCTTGCTCGACTCCTGAATGCTGAGGGTTTGTTTGAAAGGTGAGCGAACCCGTCGGAGGAAAGTGTACCTACCTGACGCGCCAAGGCGAGCCTAGGGCGGGTTTATTTTTCTTCTTGCCCACCCGCACTCGGCTAGGTTTCAGCGATCAATTAATAAACCTCAGGGTGATGGCGTGAACGGTTTGAGCCAAAACGCCCATCGGTCCTCATCTAGTCTTTTAACAACTGTGCGATACGATCGATCACAGCACTTGCGGTTAAAGGGCGCATTCCCAGGTCTTCCGCAGCTAGGTCACCGGCCGCACTGTGCAGGACTACTGCAGCAGAAAATGCTGACCGCCGCTGGTCCGGATGCTGAGCCATCAGGCTGCCGGCTAAGCCGGCAAGCACATCGCCCATACCGGCGGTTGCCATACCCGGATTACCGTGGCCACAAATCCCGTGTTCCTGAGCGTTGCCCATCACCGTGCCCGGCCCCTTGATCAAACCCTGAGCGCTGTATCTCCCGGTCATATCGGACAAGGCGCCCAGCCGGTCGCTGGACACTTGCTGCACTGAGCACTCCAGCAGCCCTGCCGCCTCCCCGCCGTGAGGGGTTAGATAAAGCTCGCCTCCGCTGGCTATACGTCGCGATTGCCGATGAAACTGGCCGAGCCAAAACAGGCCGTCAGCGTCCACCAGCATAGGCCCCGGGTAGTCGACTAGGGCTTCAAGAACCGCCTCTGCCCAATCAGACCGGCCCAAGCCCGGCCCCAAAACGACGACGTCGGCCTTGTGGAGTATCTGTTTCAGAGTTTGATCCGAGGCGCCGCCTACGGGGTCTACCCACATGGCTTCGGGTACCCGAGCTTGCAGACCCGACAAATTGCAAATATCCGTGGCCACGGTGACCAAGCCCGCACCGCTTCGTAAGGCGGCCTCTGCCGCCAGAATGACAGCACCACCCATCCCCATGCAGCCCCCGACGATGACCACATGGCCCCGCTGATGCTTATAGGCATCCACAGGCACCCGGGGCAACAGAGTCTGCCGCCAAAAACGCAGCGGTACGTGGGGATGCGCCTCGGCAAAGGTTGATGACACACCCAGATCTGAGAAAAAATGCTGGCCGCACAGCTTCGGGCCCTGTCCAGTATATAAACCGATGTTGCGCACAATGAACGAGACGGTGGCGTCCGCCTGAACCGCCAACCCAGCCTCACCCGTATCGGCATTGAGGCCCGAAGGCAGATCCAAACTGAAAACGAAGCCACCGGATTGGTTTATGTCTTTGATAATACGAGCATAGGCGGGTCTGGGTTCGCCGCGGCCGCCGATACCCAACAACGCATCGACGATAACCTGGTAACGCAGCCCAGCCTCGGGGCCCTCCACGCTCAAACCGGCGGCTTCTGCCTGTTCGCGTGCGGCCAAGGCATCGCCGCTCAATTGTTCTTTGGGCGCCACCCCTATGATTTGCACCGCAATCCCCAAGCGCTGGGCAAGAAAGGCCACCCAGTAGCCGTCACCGCCGTTATTGCCCTTGCCGCAAACGACACTGATGCCGCCGAGACTGGGATGAAGCGCCATAAGCGTATCCAAGGCAAATTGTGCCGCTCGCCCCATCAATACGTCGCCCCCGAGGCCCATACCGCCAGATGACTGCGGTGCCATGGCCTGAGCATCCACAGCGCGGCAGGCCGCGGCAGTGTATAGCTTTAGATCCGTTTGCTTGTCGGTATCGCGACCTTCCGTCATGCCAAACCCTTTTTCAGTGTTCTCAATGTCCGCCCTTGCAACCACTCACCCGACCTTGCATTTCAGTATACTTTGGACGATCTGCTATCAGCGAGTCAGTCATCAGTACACCCACGGATTCAACAGCTTACCCCAATGGTTGGGACCCGGACCGGGTGAAAACCCACATTCTGGCCGAAGGCAAAGCCCTCGGCTTTGATAAGTTAGCGATCACCGACACCGATCTCTCCCAGCATACGCCGCACTTGCGGGAGTGGTTGGCCGCCGGCTTTGCTGGCGACATGGGCTATATGGCGCGCAACGTGGAAAAGCGGTCCAACCCAGAATTGTTGGAGCCCAGCACTTGCCGAATTATCACCGCACGAATGCAATATTTGCCGGCAGATACCCAGCCCATTCAAGTCCTAGAAAACAGCGGCCTAGCCTACATCTCGCGATACGCCCTAGGCAGGGACTATCACAAAGTGATGCGGCGGCGGCTGGCAAAACTTGCCCAGCAAATCAATGTCACCCTTGGGAAAGAGCAAACACCTTTTACCTTTCGCGCGTTTACCGATTCTGCACCGGTACTGGAAAAAGCGCTGGGCGAAAAGTCAGGACTGGGCTGGATTGGCAAACACACGCTGTTACTGGAAAAGGACGCAGGCTCTTGGTTTTTTCTGGGCGAGATTTACACGAACGCACCATTGCCCGTCGACCAACCCGACAGCGAGGACGCCTGCGGTAAGTGCAGTGCCTGCATGACCGTCTGCCCCACCGATGCCATCATTTCGCCGCGCCGGCTGGACGCTAGGCGCTGTATTTCTTATTTGACCATCGAGCACAAAGACGCCATTCCCTTGGAGTTTAGGCAGGCCATGGGCAACCGAGTTTATGGCTGCGATGACTGCCAACTCTTCTGCCCTTGGAACCGCGAAGCACCGACCACTACAGAGGCAGACTTCGCGGTTCGCAACGGCCTAGACAAACCCCGACTAGTCGATTTGTTTGCGCTATCCGAGACGGAATTTCTGGCCATGACCGAAGGTTCGGCCATGCGCCGAATTGGCTACGCTCAGTGGCAGCGCAATCTGGCAATTGGCCTAGGTAACAGCCAAGGGGGCGACGAGGTTGTACTTGCACTCACTCAAGGACTGGGACGGGTTAACGCCATGGTCGATGAGCACATTCAATGGGCCTTGGCTCAACTGGACGGATCTTGAACGAACAGTTTGGCCCGGTAATAACGCAGCTCTTCAATGGATTCACGAATATCCGCTAACGCCGTGTGTTGGTTGGTTTTCACAACACCGGACGCGATGGCCGGATGCCAGCGCTTGGCCAGTTCTTTGATGCTGCTGACATCGATCATGCGGTAATGCAGGTAGCTTTCTAAGGTTGGCATGTAGCGCGACAAAAACCGCCGGTCCTGCCAAATGGTATTGCCGCAGAGAGGGGCAGCCCCGGGCTCCACATGTTTTTCAATAAAGGCAAGAGACAGCGCTTCGGCCTCTACCTCACTCACACCCTCGGAGGCGATCCGGTCCAGCAGCCCCGACGCGCTGTGATGGGTTTGATTCCATTCATCCATACCATCAAGCAAGGATTTAGGCTGGCTTATTGCCAGCACGGGGCCTTCTTCAATGACGTTTAGATCACTGTCGGTAATGATGGTGGCCATTTCAATGATTCGGTCGTGGGACGGGTCTAGGCCGGTCATTTCCAAATCGATCCAAACCAAATCGGAACTCACTGATTTCTCCTGTTTGCGGGACTGTTTCCGCTATAGTGCAACTCTAACCTTATGCGGAGCGCCATGTGTACCACCAACACCCGGTAGAAGTGCTGGAACCTGATGTCGTAGCAGACTTACCCGAGGGTGACACCCTATTGGTACAAATCACCTCAAGGGCCCTGTACGAACAGGCGCATATCCCAGGCTCGGTTTTGGTCGAGCCATCTGAGCTGGTTTGTGGCATCCCACCGGCCACGGGCAAGTTGCCGTCATTGTCCGAGATTGAATCCACGTTGACCAGAATTGGTTATCAGCCAGACCAAAAAGTCATCGCATTTGATGACGAAGGCGGCGGCTGGGCGGGTCGTTTTTTTTGGACCTTAGACGTTATTGGCCACCACGATTGGGCCTATTTAGACGGGGGACTGCACGCTTGGCACGGAGCAGGACTGCCGCTGAGCCAAAGCCCCACTCAGGCGGAACTCGGCGAAGCGTTGAACCTGACCATTAACTTGGACCCCATCGCTGAGATCGCCGATGTTATGGCTGCACTCAACGACGATGCACAGGTCATTTGGGATGTTCGCTCGGCAGAGGAATACGCCGGATTACGATCCGGCTCCGCCCGTGCAGGACACATCCCGGGCGCAGTGAACCTAGACTGGGAACTGCTGAAAGACAGCGGACGCCAACTGCGGTTGGTGGAAGACCTTGATGGCCTTGCAGCTTCGCTAGGATTGCTGGACGCGGATCAAGTAATCACCCACTGCCAAACCCACCACCGGTCAGGTCTTTCGTACTTGGTCGGCCGTTTACTGGGTTTGCATATAAGGGCCTATCACGGCTCTTGGGCGGAGTGGGGCAACGACCCAGACACCCCTATCGTGAACCCTTCTGAAACAGGTGCGTTATGAGCAAGATGTTCTTAAGCCTACAAAAAGTGATGCCCCAACACGGTTTGTCTCGTCTTGTAGGTTGGCTGGCCCAAAGCGAAATCACCGTTATTCGACGGACCTTCATCCATCTATTCGCCAAGGCCTATAACATTTCGTTGGCAGACGCAGAGCGCAAACATCTGGACGACTACGTTAGCTTCAACGACTTCTTCACTCGAGCACTGGCCGAAGGTGCGCGCCCACTGCCACAGCAACCTAATGCACTGGCCTGCCCCGTGGATGGCACGGTAAGCCAAATCGGAAAGATTCAAAGCGACCTGCTGATGCAGGCCAAAGGACACCAATACACGTTGAACTCCCTAGCCGGCACCACGGGCAAAGGATTTGAAGACGGCGATTTTTGCACCATTTATCTGGCACCCAGTAACTATCACCGAATTCATCTGCCCTGTGATGGCAAGCTGGTGGAAACCCGAGCCGTTCCCGGCGCGCTGTTTTCGGTGAACGGCGTCACCGAGGCGGGAATACCGGGATTGTTCTGTCGCAATGAGCGCTTGGTCTGTCGTTTTGACACCGAATTCGGCCCCATGCTTTTAGTGCTTGTCGGCGCCTTGATCGTTGCCTCTATCGAAACTGTGTGGGAAGGACCTGCGTCACCCTATCGTGAAGAGATCGTTACCACCCACGATCAAGACTTTAAGCGCGGCGATGAGATAGGACGATTCTTGCTTGGGTCAACGGTGATTTGTTGCTTTGCTAAAGACGCGGTAATGTCGGCTAACAGTATTAATGAGGGTTCAATAGTCCAACTAGGACAGCCCTTGGGCACAGTTAACCCTCGCTAGCATCCTGGAGACCCAGTGTGATCGAAACTTTTACGCATCCCTACCCGTGGCAGACGATCGACCACACCACCCAAACCACCGGCGCGGCTATTCTTAAAGGTGCGCTACCACCCACTGTTTTGCATTCGCTGAACGCCGAAATAGATCCCTACCTTGAAACATCCAACCTTGGCTTACCCGCAACGGGTTCGAGGGACTACGACAAATTCCTCGGGCACAACACTATTCGGATGCACGGACTGATCGAAAAATTTCCTTCCAGTTCCGACATCATTGGGGACACAAAGATTGTGGACTGGGCCAATCGAACCATGGGACCCCTCGCTGGCGAAGTGCTACTCAACGCCGGTGAGCTAATCGAGATTCGGCCGGGCGAACCTCGCCAGCAGGCCCACCGAGACTCAGACTCTTGGCCAATCCCTCTAAACCCCCATCCCTTTATCGTTAATGCCATCTACGCCTTGGACGACTTTACAGAAGAAAACGGGGCTACATGGATTGCGCCGGACAGCTGGCGCTGGCCCAAGGAACAAAGAGCTGAAACGTCCGATTATGTGCGCGCGGTCATGAAACGCGGAGATGCCATCATCTTCAGGGGCGACTTGATTCATCGTGGCGGCGCCAACGACAGTGACAAACCAAGACGAGCGTTATCCATCTCGTACTGCGCAGGGTGGCTCAGAACAGTAGAGAACACGTTTATGAACCACTCCTTGGCCAACATTCGCGGCCAAAGTGAACAGATCAAGGCGCTACTGGGTTTCGGTGCCTATGATGGGCAGGAACAGCAAAGTAGCATGCTAGGCCTCTATGAAAACGGTGCCCCTGGACGCTATCTGGAGGATCACTGACCCTGCAGTGGATGCCGCTATCGAGTACCTCGAAAGGCAAGCACATCGGATAGGTCTTTGGCTCCACATGCCAGCATTACCATCCGATCGAATCCCATGGCCACACCAGCGCATTTAGGCATGCCGTGTTCCAACGCCCCGAGGAATTCTTCATCCACTGCCATGGCAGGCAGTTCGCGGTGTCGCCGTATTTCGCCGTCGGCTGCAAATCGCTGGCGATGCTCGTCGGCGTCGAGCAACTCCCAGTAACCGTTCGCGATTTCTACGCCGTCAATTACCAGTTCAAAGCGCGCTGCGGTTTGTCCATCGGGATTGATACGAGCCAGCGCGGCTTGATCTGCCGGGTAGTCGGTAATGAAAAACCGCCCGGGTGTGAGTCGCTCACAAGCCTCGGCGAAGGCAAGGTCTAGCATCTCTCTAGGACCACTGGCGACACCGCCAACTAGATCAGCGTAGGTAAGGTGCTGGTAGGGTTTCGGTCCCAACAGCTCATCCACCAAATCCGCCACTTCATACATCAGCTGACGGTGATTAAAGTCGAGCCGATACCACTCCAGCATGGTGAATTCCGGGTTATGCAGCCGCCCCAGCTCGCCATGGCGAAAGACTGGGCCGAGCTGATAGCAACTGGGCACGCCGTCGGCGAGCAGGCGTTTGATGTGGTACTCCGGCGAAGTCTGCAAATAACCGTAGTCAGGCACCTGAATGCTCTGCACATCGGGTTCCGTCACCGAATGCTTAGCCAGCACCGGTGTTTGCACCTCGATCACATTGCGCTGAGCAAAGAAGGCTCGTGCTTGAGCCAGCAGCCCGGCACGCTGTTGCAAATGCTCAAAGCGCGCCGAGGGCCGCCAGTCGCTCATGTGCGCGAGCTGCTAGGTCTTAGCCCGTGAAACGTATTCCCCTGTGCGGGTATCCACTTTCAGCACATCGCCAATGTTGATGAACAATGGCACGCCCTTGATAGTGGCACCGGTAGAGAGGGTTGCCGGCTTGGTACCACCGTTGGCGGTGTCGCCTTTGAGTCCCGGGTCGGTATCCGTGACTTCAAGCTCTACGAAGTTGGGCGGGGTAACGGCAATGGGGTCGTCGTTCCACAGGGTTACCTGATAAACGTCCTGCTCTTTAAGCCAGTTTTGACAGTCTGCTACTGCCGCCGCATCAGCAGCCACTTGCTCGTAGCTGTCGTCGGTTTTCATGAAATGCCAAAACTCCCCATCGGTGTAGAGATATTCCATGTCTAGGTCGATGACATCTGCCGCCTCGATGCTCTCGCCGGACTTGAAGGTGCGCTCCCAAACCCGACCGTTCTTCAGGTTCCGCATTTTCACGCGATTGAAGGCTTGGCCCTTTCCCGGCTTCACGAACTCGTTTTCCAAAATGTTGCAGGGATCACCGTCCAGCATTACTTTCATGCCGGATCGGAATTCGTTGGTAGAATAGGTAGCCATAGTTTTGCATTCATCCGTTGGTAAGCCCTCATGATAACCCCGAACCGAACCTCGTGGCAGCCCGACACTTGGCAAAAGCTGCTGCAGAATGCATTTCGCCAGCCGCAAGCGCTGTTGGATTATCTGGGGCTGGAAAACAATGACCACGTCATAGACCAACACCCCGACTTTAAGATGTTGGTGCCCGAGCCCTTCGCCCGACGCATGCAGCCCGGCAACCCAAACGACCCGTTGCTGTTGCAGGTGCTGCCAAGCAATGAAGAAAACCAACAGAGCGATGGCTTCACGTTGGACCCCCTCATGGAGACGGATCCGACCCTAAGCTTTCAACGCGCGCCAACCCTGATACAAAAATATCAGGGCCGGGTACTGATGATTACCACGCCGGGCTGTGCGGTTAACTGTCGGTATTGTTTCCGGCGGCACTTTCCCTATCAGGATCATCGACCCACCGCCCACGGCGAAGCCCTAGCAGTGATTCGCACAGACAGCAGCGTTGAGGAGGTCATCTTGTCTGGCGGCGACCCGCTGCTGTTGTCAGATCGAGCCATGAATGAGCTGTTTGACGAGATTAACGCCATCGATCACATCAAACGCATTCGCCTGCACAGCCGGCTGCCCATCGTGCTGCCCCAGCGCGTAACCGACAATTTATTGAAGGTGTTTACCCAAAGCCGCTGCCCTGTGACCTTGGTCGTGCACTGTAACCACGCTCAGGAATTGAGCGCAGATACCGCCGATGCCTTCGCGCAGCTACGGCAAGCTGGCGTACACTTGCTGAACCAAAGCGTGCTGCTGCGTCAGATCAATGACCAAACCACGACCCTGTGCCAGTTGTCTGCGGCTTTGTTCGACCAAGGGGTACTGCCCTACTACCTGCACATGCCTGATCCGGTGGCTGGAACCGCCCACTTTTATGTAACGGACCAAGAAGCCCTTAGGCTACACGATGAAATGAGGGCAACCTTGCCCGGTTACTTACTGCCCAGATTGGTGCGTGAAGTAGCCGGCAAGGCATCGAAGTCAGAGCTCAATGCAGAAACAATAACAGCTCTAAACCCTGCCTAACCGCCCTTTGCTAGGGAGCAGCCGCTAAAATAAAAACCAAGGGCTATTGGCCAAGCAAGGTTCGGCCTACTGCGGTGTACTGACTGTCTTTTGAGAACACCACGTGGTTCGAGGCGATCGCAATATCCCTTACCGCACGCTGCACCGGATTATCCAAATGGCCGCCGCTGGCACCGGTGACATCGGCGAGTTGGATGGAAGCCTCCTTACAGCTGTGCACGGCATAGGCTATCTGAGACAGCCAATGCGACCGCTGCTGTGCGCTTGCATCGTTTCGCTTATCCATGACGTCTCGCAACACGCTTCGCATCGATAGCTCGGCGGACTCAACCTTTAACGATACTTCGCCCAGTACCTTGCTGACATCGGGTTGGGGCATGCCGGAGCGCAGGGTCTTACTCGCCAGCTTGCCTCGCATTTGTTCGGCAAAGTTCGATAGTGCCGATTGAGCCGCGCCTAGAATGGGCAGCCCGGCGGCAAAGCCAAGAACCGGCATCAAAGGCGTTCGATAAAGCGGCCCGCCAAAGCGATCGGCGATGCCGCTGGTGGCGTCCAGAATGCTCTGAAAGGGCACCGCACGTTCTTCAGGTATGAAGACATCGTCCACTTTGAAGTCCCAAGAGCCGGTGGCGCACATGCCGCTCATAAACCATGTGTCGATTAACTCGACATCCTCTATGGGCAACAAAAAGAATGTAGGCGTTGGGGTTTGATCTACCATGGCGAGGCCCCCGGCCAACACCCAGCGGCTGTGCAAAATGCCGGTACCCCACTGCCACTGCCCGCTCAACCGGTAGCCGCCTTTGACTGCCTCGGCGGTTCCGGCTCCTACGTTTAGTGTGGCTGGCGCGAGCACATAATTGTCGTCGCCAAAGACCGTACTGCAGACCTCATCGGAGTAGTTCAGTACCCACAGGTTGTGTTCGATCAGAAACCCGGTGAGCCAGCCCATCGACGCATCGGCTCGAGAAAGCGTGAGCACAACATCAAAAAAAGTATCTAAGTCTTCCTCATGCCCGCCATAAGCCTTGGGCACCATTAGGGCGAAAAGTCCGCTTTCCTTGACTGCGCTTATGACGTGGTCCCCGGGCCGGCGAGCGGCTTCCGCAGCCCGTGCGCTATCACGAAACAACGTTGCCAAGTTCTCAGCCTGTTCTAACAAATTTGACACCCAACCCTCCCTGCTCCAACGCTTTCCACAGAACGTTTACGCCATGGTTTTCTGCGAACCCTCCCACACTAGCCCAATGCCAAATCCGTGCAAACCCGCTGTTTTCATTGGGGGCCAGGCGTAAGCCGCTCTGCATGGCCCAAGGCCTTGCACAGGATTACACTAAGTAAATTCGGCGGCCCATCTAGTGAAGCCCGGCACGTGGGCAGGTTCGATCACACCCAGGCGCCACAACACGTCTAACTTAAGGAAGAGCAATGACAGATCTGACCAACAAAGTTTTTATCATCACCGGCGGCAATGGCGGTATTGGCCTTGGCATGGCAGAAGGAATTGTGGCCGCCGGTGGATCCGTTGCGGTTTGGGGACGCAACGAGACCAAGAACGCAGAGGCCCTGGCGAAGCTAAACGAGCTAGGAACGAACAACCGGGCTTACCTTTGCGACGTTGGCGATGAAGATCAAATCATTGAATGCATGAAGCGCACTACCGATGACTTTGGGCGTCTCGATGGATTATTTGCCAACGCTGGCCGCGGCGGCACCGGCAAGTCTTTTGTGGATATGTCCTTAGCAGACTGGCGAGGGGTTATGGCCATCAACTTAGACGGCGTTTTCCTTACCCTGCGAGAAGCCGCCAAGGTTCTTATCGACCAAGGCGAGGGCGGCAGCTTAGTCGCTGTCTCATCCACTTCGGCCATTCACGGCGCCGCAGGCAACGAGGCATACGGTACGGCGAAAACCGGTTTAAATGGCTTGGTGCGCGCCCTTGCCGTGGGCCTCGCCCGGCACAACATTCGCGTGAACTCTCTGCTACCGGGATGGACTAAAACCGACCTAGCTTCCGGCGGCTATGAAAATGACACCTTCCGCACCGTGACCACCAAGCGCACTCCGGTGCGACGCTGGGCAGATCCCAGCGAGTTTCGCGGAGTAGGTGCGTTCTTAGCAGACACCTCGCTGACTTTTCACACCGGCCAAGAGGTTACTGTAGATGGAGGCTATACGGTCTTTTAGGATAATAAGGCACTTGGCAAGAACACCGATTTAGTCGATTCCATCTAGTGGTTTGACGTTTGCCGTCAAACCCAGACCCAGCCAGCGCCCAAGCTGAGGGCTTAGCTGGGCCTTGGTTGCCTCGGACAAGCCCACATTGAAGTTCCACTGGGGCCGTATAAACGAGCGGACGTAGTAACCAAACAGTAGTGCTCTGTCTTGCGCTTGTGTTCGGTTCTCCCCAGATGTGTGCCATAGCCGCCCTTCCATAATAATTATGCTGCCCGCCTCGGCCTCGAAAGGCACCATGGCTTGCTTTGGGTTTGCTGGTAAATCTTTTGCGCGTTCAAACCGATGACTGCCTGGCAGGTAAAGGGTGGCCCCGTTATCCGCATGCACATCATCCAAACACCAAATCACGTTCACGCTCCACGGTGCATGCCACGGCTCAGGGATTACGATGGCTAGATCCGAATGCACAGCCATTGAGCGACTGCCGGGCTTGGCGATATTTGCGGTGAAATTGGAAATAATGAAGTCATCTTCGAGGAGCCAGCGAACCGCCTCAGTCGCTGATGGATGGGCGATCAATTCAGCAAACAGCGGATCGAGATCAAGTAGATTGAATACACGAACGTTTGCGTCATTTGGATCGAGATCGCTGATGTAAGTCGGAATGCCCCTGCGCCGGCTTTCTTCTGCCGCGATGTTCAGGCTTTCACGTGCCTGCGCTAACGCCCGCGCATCAAGCACCTGAGGCAAAATGCAAAAGCCATTATCCTGAAGTGCTGATTTGTCGCCATCGGAAAACATATTGATTCCCTTACCTGCAAAGACTCTATCGTCAGTTTGAACCCTGATACTTGGTAGCCAGTATTGCCGGAGCCTATCTCTGCTCAGCATTCGCGCTACTATCCCCGTCATTCTAACTATCAATCTGCCTCAGTGTAGATCGGAGAATACTTTGAGCTATCAATACATTACCGTTGACCGTGCAAACCACATCACTCGAATAACCCTTAACCGGCCGGAGGTGATGAACGCACTTCATGCGCCCATGCACGACGAATTAGAGAGCGCCTTCAATGACTTCGCTGTGGACGAAAGGCAGTATCTTTGCGTTATCGACGGCGCCGGTGATAAAGCATTCTGTGCTGGCAGCGACCTGAAATCTATTGCAGCACAAGGTCGACACGCCAGTTATCCGGAACACGGATACGCAGGATTAATAGAGCGGTTCGATTTGAGCAAGCCGGTTATTGCTGCGGTAGACGGCTTCGCGCTGGGCGGCGGATTTGAAATTGCGCTGGCATGCGATCTGATCATTGCCACAGAGCGATCCTCATTCGGCTTGCCCGAACCACTAGTTGGAGCCGTCGCTCTTGGCGGTGGACTTCACCGGCTTGCTCGACAGATAGGACTTAAGCAAGCAATGGGGCTAGTCCTGAGCGCTGAGCGAGTCAGCGCAAAGGAGGGTCAGCGCATGGGTTTCGTCACCCAAGTGGTCGGCAACGGGGGCTTGGACGCTGAGGTGTCCCGATGGTGCGATAAGATTCTTGCCGGAGCGCCCCTAGCAATTCAAGCCTCGAAAGAAGCCATGCTAAAAGGGTTAGATGAAGCAGACCTTAAAGCTGCCATGACCGCCCAAGAGACATATCCTCGCTTTTACCAGTGGAGGCGCTCGGAGGATGCTAAAGAGGGCCCAAAAGCCTTTGCAGAAAAACGAAAACCCAAGTGGTCAGGTAAATAAGCAACAACACCGGACACCACTTGGGTGCTTGGTTGGGGAAGCTAAGAATCACTGGTTAACGCCTGCTCCACGTCTAGGTCGCTGAATCCGATCAAATACAAAATCGCGTCCAAACCAAAGTTAGAGATCGAGTGTTTGGCGCTTTCTCGTACAACGGTTTTGGCGTGGTAGGCAACGCCCAAGCCCGCTTGCTGCAACATAGGTAGATCATTGGCGCCGTCACCCACGGCAATGGTCTGGGCCAAAGAGATGCCTTCCTTGCCGGCTATTTCGCGCAACAAGTCCGCCTTGCCTTGGGCGTCTACGATGTCCCCGAGCACTTTGCCGCTCATGACCCCGTCGATGACTTCCAGCTGATTGGCGTAAACATAGTCGATGCCCAGTTGGCGCTGCAGATACTCACCAACATACTGAAAACCTCCGGAAAACACGGCAATGGTGTAACCGAAGTGTTTTAACGCCTTGATCAGCCGACGAGCGCCGGTATTTAAGGCCACGGACTCCGCTACCTCATGAAGCACGGCTAGGGGCATGCCTTCCAGCAGCGCGGCCCGCTGTCTGAAGCTTTCTTTAAAATCCAGCTCGCCGGCCATGGCAGCATCGGTAATGGCCACTACTTGATCGCCCACTCCGTGACGCTTGGCAAGCTCGTCCATCACCTCTTCGGCTATCAAGGTGGAGTCCATATCAAAGGCAACAAGACGGCGGTTGCGCCGAAATACCGAATCCCGCTGCAAGCTAACGTCAAAGCCGCTGCGATCTGCCAGCTTCAACAGTTCTGCCTGAAACTCCGGGCTGTTTTCCAGCTCGCCACTGAGCCGCATCTCAACACCAAATCTCTGATCGGTACCCTCGGATAAAGATCGAGGCTTGGTAAGCCGCCGTACCGTATCGATGTTCATTTGATAGTCATGGGTCAGGGTGCTAACCGCCAGCAGCGGATCCGCAGCGCTGCCACTGGTCAGCAGAGTAAGAATGAGCGGGCTTTTAAAAATAGTCTGGGACCATGAGCCATAGTCGGCCGCATCCACCCGTTCCAATCTAAGAGATGATTGAGTTTGTTCACACCGAGCAGCAATTGCTCGGCTGAGCGCTTCAGGCTGAGACGAAGACACCAGCAAACCCAGCGCCAACTCATCGTGTATAACCGCTTGGCCCATGTCCAGAAGCTGGGCGCCATGGTCTGCGCAGATTGCCATCAGGGCCGACATCAGTCCTGGCTTGTCCTGGCCGGAGATACTCACGAGCATAATCTGATCGGCCAAGTGACTAACCTTGCGACGTTCTAGAGCCGGTAGTTTAACGGCCCAACTGCAACGGGAGAAGGATCGGTTTGCCCACTTTGTGTTAATTTAGTGCTCGGCAATCCTGCAACCTGCTTAAGGCGCTTATCCACATGCACGTAATCTTTCGTTTCAAACGACACGACTGTGCAGTGTTTGGTGTAAGTACCGACCCGACTGCTTGGCGGTGCTCGTGGGTCCACTAAAACGCTTTCGCACTAAGTTTAGAGCCAGCCGGGTAACCTTGCCCGCTGCAGCCACTGCCACAGCAATTTCTGCCCTGTGCCTGCTAGCCATTTGGTTCGAACGTCCGGACGGACAGGACGAAATGGATCGCTACGGACAAGCCTTGGCCACGACGCTGGCAGACACCACTGCGCCACAGCTGCTGAACAAGCAACGCATCACCCTTACGGTGATTGCCAACCGACTGACCACCCTCGAAGAAATCGCAGGGATCGCGTTTTACGATGCCGACAATGAGCTAATGGCCCTGAGCGGGGTGCAGCGGTCTGATGCGGACTACCGCGCCCAAGCAACCATCGACGATACGCCCAGCGGGGCGGTAACGGTGAGCCTAGCCCGGGACATATTCGCGCCGGCGATTCCTTGGAGCCTGTTGTTTCTATCAGCGCTTGCTCTGCTAATGACACCACCGATAACCGTCATGGTGATTCAGTTCAGTACTCGCGGAAACCGCTCTCTGCCCATCGTCTCGGTACCCAATGAACCCGCTCAAGAGCAGCCCGCCTACCTGCTGACCGTAAAGCTGCACAACCAACGCAGCTTAAATCAGCAGGAGCAGCGGCAGGCCATTGAAGACGCGCTGACCATGGGGAGGGAAGTGTGCGCCCTGTATCCGGGGCTTGCGCTGACACTACAGGAACGCGGCCTTGCCTTGCTTATCAGCAAAGCCGAAGCCAGCAGCCAGAAGGCACTGTACGCATCCTTTTTGTTTCAGCGACTGCTTACCGAATACGAGACTCAAGGGGAATTTCGTTGCTTGCTCTCCGCCGCAATCAGCCCTAAAGATCCTGCAGAAACCACGTCCATCAACGCCAGCACACTGGAAGCCATTACCAACGTGGAACAGAATTTAACCTTGGCTTCCTTGGCGAAGGCAGACACGGCGCTGATGACTGAAGAGGTGTTTAACGAGCTGAGCGAAGATGAGCGGCATTGGGCAACGGCCTTTGCTCACCCCATCCTAGAAGACCTTGCACCTGAAGCCGCTTTCTATACCGTGACTTCTCTTCCCCAAGAGCAGCAGACTCTGATTACCGAACAAGCTCAGGTGGTGCTGGGCTTCAACCTTGGCGGCTAGCTTTAGACCAGCGAAGGGTCTAGTCTGCCTAACAGTTTTCATCACGAGAGGAGATAGACCATGCTAAATCACGTCATGATTGGCGCCAACGACATCCAAAAAACCAAGCAGTTTTACGACGCAGTCCTAGGCGTTTTAGGTGCAGGGCCTGCCATGGAGCACGTTAACGATACCGGACAAACTCGGCTGTTCTACGCGCATAATGGCTCAACGTTTAGTGTTTCCGAACCTATTAATGGCCAACCCGCAACGGTCGCCAACGGCTCCACCATCGGCTTTATCTGCGATTCGCCTGAGCAGCTGCAAGAGTTCCATGACGTTGCGGTAGCCAATGGCGGCACCACCTCAGAAGAACCGCCGGGACCTCGTGAGGGCAACATGGGGCTAATGTACCTGTGCTACTTCCTGGACCCAGATGGTCACAAAATCTGTGGAATTCATCGCCCAGCCTAAGCTAACCCTAGTGAGTAGAGGTGTTGGATCGTCCGACGCCTCTATACCAGCCATAACCACTCAACTTTTAAGACCCAGCGACCGTTTGTGTTCGCTAAAAGGGCCCCTGTCGGTCTGAGTACGGCTCGGCAGTGTCGGCGAGTGCCGGAAGAGCTTTGTTACCGGTGCAAACTCGTCTTCCTCGGCTATCAGTGTTGCCCTAAGCTGCCACGCCGGTTTGTATCGCCGCCTGATCAATCAGGGTCGCGCAGGTAAATCTTGCCTGCGGCACATTGCTTCCAACAATCTTTGGCGTCACGACCGATTTCGTCGACTGAGATCATCGAAGATGTGCCGGGGCCATCGAAACGGCCATCGTCGCACTCGCCATCCTCGGCGAAAGAGCCTTCATCATTTCCAAACTTGATATTCCCACAATGGGTTGCGGCCTTTGCGGCCTCGACATTGACTAGGCGAATAGCACCCACTGAATAGGCATGGCGGCAATCGTTGGCATCATGGAAATTGTCATCCTTATCGAGGCTTGTGGCCATGCCTAGACCGACAAACCGTCGGTCGTCGCACTCATGATCATTAGCGAAATCGCTTTCGTTATCGCCAAATTCAACAGATTGGGCAGCAGTGTGCAGCGCTGGAAACAAAATGGAAAAAAATACCGCTAGAAAGGTACGAAACATGAAAAACACTCCGGCTATTGACGCTTTTCAAGCAGCGCCTTGTCCAGATGAGCTTGGTGATTGCGGCGCCGTCAATCAAGATCGTTAGTGCAGACCAAGCGTGAGGCCCTTGGCACTTTGGGACTAATCAGGTGGTTTCTTGGAGCGTCGGCCAACAGCAAATGGCTTTTCAACCGGCACCGGCGCCCCAAAGGCCACTCATGATACGGCACGAAGAATTGCTGAGCCGAGCTACAAACCTTGATCAGAGACGCTGAACAACCCAGCGCCCCTATTCCACGGACAGCCGCTCTACTTTCTGAAAGCCCCGGGGTAACTTACGGCCCCGACGGGCGCGTTCACCGATGTAGTTCTCAAGATCCTTGGACTTAAGCCGCAAGTGCCGCTGACCGGCGTGCACCAGCAGCTCGTCTTTTTCGCCCAAGGCCACGGCACCCACCAGCTCTTCTTCACCGGACTTAAAGTCTGCCGAAGGCACGTTCAAAAGTTTGTTTCCCTTGCCTCTGGCTAGCTCTGGCAGATCTTTCAAGGCAAATACCAGTAAGCGGCCTTGATTGGTGACCGCGGCCACCTGAGCGTCATCCGAGGCGTGCAGGGCTGGATCAATCAACAGCGGCGGCAGCGCGTAGCCTCCCGAAGGCACACTCAAACACGCCTTACCTGCTTTGTTCTTTGTGACCATTTCGCTGAGCGTTCCCACAAAACCGAACCCGGCATTGGATACCAACAGCACCTTGGCGTCGGCGTTGCCCATGAGCACGCCAACAAAGCGCGCATCGTTTTTCGCCTTGAAGCGACCGGACAGGGGTTCACCTTGGCCCCGAGCCGATGGCAGGGTGTGGGCTGCAGCGTTGTAGCTGCGCCCGTCTGAGTCGAGGAAAACCAGCACATCGTTGCTTCGACCCTTGGCAGCTTGGGAAAATTCGTCGCCGGTGCGGTAGTTCAATTCATGGGGTTTTACATCGTGGCCCTTGGCGGCGCGCACCCAGCCCTTGGTCGACAGCACCACGGTAATGGGATCGTTGGTCATCAGGTCTTCTTCACTGAAGGCCTGAGATTCCTCCGCTTCCATCAGCGGAGTGCGTCGGTCATCGCCGTAATCCGCAGCCACCGCAAGCAGCTCTTTTTTAATCAGGGATTGCATACGGGTCTTGGAACCCAGAGTTTTTTCTAGACCGGCTTTTTCCGTTTCCAGCTCGTCTTTCTCGCCGCGAAGCTTCATTTCTTCCAGCTTGGCCAGATTACGCAGCCGCAAATCCAAAATGGCATTGGCCTGAATTTCGCTGAGACCAAAGCGTTTCATCAGCGCAACGCGAGGCTCGTCTTCCTCACGAATAATGCGGATGACTTCGTCCAGATCCAGATAGGCAATGAGCAAGCCATCGAGGATGTGCAGCCGATCATTAATTTTTTCCAGCCGGAAATTCAGGCGACGGGTTACAACGTCTAACCGGTATTTCAGCCATTCCTTTAAAATACCTACCAGACCTTTCACCTCGGGACGGTGATCCAACCCGATGATGTTCAAATTGACCCGATAGCTTCGCTCCAGATCCGTAGTGGCGAACAGGTGGCTCATCAGGCGGTCATAGTCGATGCGGTTGGATCGCGGCACAAATACCAGGCGTATTGGATTCTCGTGATCGGACTCATCGCGCAGATCCACCAGCATGGGCAGCTTTTTCGCGTTCATTTGCTGGGCGACTTGTTCCAACACCTTGGCCGGCGACACCTGATGCGGCAAAGCTGTAATCACCACTTCCGGCCCTTCACGGTGATACACCGCCCTGGCCTTGATGCTGCCCCGCCCGCTTTCGTAAAGCGCCTGTATATCCGCCACCGGTGTAATGACTTGAGCTTCCGTTGGGTAGTCTGGACCCTTGATATGAGTCATCAGGTCCGCGGTGGTCGCCTTGGGACTGTCGAGCAAATGAATGCAAGCACTCACTACCTCGTTAAGGTTGTGGGGCGGGATATCTGTGGCCATACCCACGGCGATACCCGTGCTGCCGTTCAGCAAAACAAAGGGTGCCTGAGCGGGTAGCAGCTTGGGTTCTTTAACGCTGCCGTCAAAGTTTGGGCTGTAGTCAACGGTGCCCTGCTTGGCTTCACTGAGCAGCAGTTCCGCATAGCGAGACAGCCGCGCTTCGGTGTAACGCATGGCCGCGAAGGATTTAGGATCGTCCGGCGCACCCCAGTTACCCTGTCCGTCCACCATGGGGTAGCGAAAGGAAAAGGACTGGGCCATAAGCACCATGGCCTCGTAACAGGCACTGTCACCATGGGGATGGAACTTGCCCAGCACGTCGCCCACGGTGCGAGCAGACTTGGCGTACTTGGCCTGATTGTTCAGGCCTAGCTCACTCATGGCGTAAATGATGCGGCGTTGGACCGGCTTTAGCCCATCGGCGATATGAGGCAGCGCCCGGTCGTTGATGACGTACATGGAGTAATCCAGATACGCTCGCTCAGTATAGGTCGCCAGAGACATCGACTCGGAAGCATCGCCTTCAGAGGGCGAAGATTGGATTTCATCATCCATGGGAAATATGCCTGTTTCTTTCTTTGTTCAATTCGTTGTGTTGCTGCAGCTTTTGCTTAGGCGCTTTTCATTCAAAGCTTAGTCGAGCACTGCCTGATCGCCCTTCTTTTCCAGCCACGCGCGGCGATCTGATGCCCGTTTTTTCGCCAGCAGCATGTCCAGCATGTCGTCGGTTTTGCGCCCTTGGTCTGCGGTTAGCCGGACCAAGCGCCGAGTATCAGGGTGAATGGTGGTTTCGCGCAGCTGGGCTGGATTCATTTCACCCAGACCCTTAAAACGCTGCACCGACGGCGTCGCCCTCTTCTTCTCTTCAGCCATGCGGGTTAGCACCGCGTCTTTTTCGGTTTCGTCCAAGGCGTAGAACACTTCCTTGCCCACGTCGATACGATAGAGGGGCGGCATGGCTACATAGACGTGCCCTGCGTTGACCAAGGCCCGGAAGTGTTTAACAAACAAGGCGCAGAGCAGGGTGGCAATGTGCAGGCCGTCGGAATCTGCGTCGGCCAAGATACACACCTTGTCGTAGCGCAGACCCGTGAGATCCTCGCTGGCAGGATCCACGCCAATGGCCAAGGCGATGTCGTGTACTTCTTGAGAAGCCAGCACCTGACTGGCATCCACCTCCCATGTGTTTAGGATCTTTCCGCGCAGGGGCATGATGGCCTGAAACTCCCGGTCTCGAGCCTGTTTGGCCGAGCCGCCAGCGGAATCACCTTCCACCAGAAACAGCTCCGCCCGACTGGCGTCTTGACCGGAACAGTCCGCCAGCTTACCCGGCAGCGCAGGCCCGGACGTTACCCGCTTGCGAGCGACTTTCTTCGCCGCGTTCAAGCGTCGCTGAGCGTTACCAATGGCCATCTCAGCAATTTTTTCGCCTTCGCTGGCATGCTCGTTCAACCACAGGCTGAAGGCGTCCTTGGCAACCCCGGATACAAATACCGCCGACTGGCGGGAAGACAATCGTTCCTTAGTCTGACCAGCAAACTGAGGATCCAACAACTTGACGCTAAGGACGTAGCTGCACTGATCCCAAATGTCGTCGCCGGTAATTTTTACACCCCGAGGCAGCAGGTCACGGAACTCGCAAAATTCTTTCAAAGCATCAATTAAGCCGGAACGCAGACCGTTGACGTGGGTACCACCTTGGGCTGTCGGTATGAGGTTCACGTAACTTTCGGTGATGGGCGCGGAACCTTCCGTCACCCATTTCAGAGCGTATTCCACGGCCTCAGCATTGCCCTTAGCCTGATGCATGATGGTGGCTGGGGGCACACATTCCGCATCTCCTACCGCCGCTTCCAAGTACTGACGCAAACCATCTTCAAACAGCCAACTTTCGTTTTCGTCTGGCTTTGCCTCTACAGACAGGCTCATGCGCAAACCCGGGCATAGCACCGCCTTCGCTCGCAGCAGGTGCCGCAGCCGGCCCATGGCTAGAGCAGAAGAATCGAAGTACTTGGCTTCGGGCAGAAAGCAAACTCTCGTACCGGTGTTGCGCTTACCAACGGTATCTACCGGCTCCAGCTTGGTCACTGGCTCGCCACGCTCGTAGCGCTGCCGATACAAGTTGCCGTCACGTTTAACCTCTACTTCCAAAAACTCGGACAGGGCATTAACCACAGACACCCCAACCCCGTGCAAACCGCCGGAGAAGTTGTAGTTTTCGTTATCGAACTTACCGCCAGCGTGCAGACGCGTGAGAATCAGCTCTACCCCAGAGACCTTGTGCTCGGGGTGAATGTCCACGGGCATACCTCGGCCATCGTCAATGACTTCAATAGAACCGTCGGCGTTGATGCAGACCTCGATCTCATCCGCGTGGCCGGCAATGGCCTCGTCCACACTGTTATCCACCACCTCTTGAACCAAGTGGTTTGGACGCGTGGTATCCGTGTACATCCCTGGTCGACGGCGAACCGGTTCAAGACCGGAGAGCACCTGCAGGGATTCAGCTGAATAAGTTTTTTCTGCCATATAAAAGAAGGCCTAGGTTAACGAGGTTTGAGTGGGGGTATCGCCCAGCCAGCGTACTTGGCTTGCCACCGAGCCGTCGTCCTCAAGCGACAGCCAGCGGTAGCCCGGGATCTTACTCCCCATGGCGAATGATTCACTGCGAGGCGCAAACTGAAAAGCGGTAGAGGGCGTTCCGAATAAAGGCGCGCCTCGATAGTGGGCATTAATCTCTTGATGTGCGTGACCGAAAATGGCAGCGCCAAAGCTTGGCATCGGCTGTTCGCTCAAGCTATCCATCAGACTATCCATCAGTGCTTCAGGCGCTTCGATGCGGTCTTTGTCCAGCCAAGGAGCGCCGATAGAAAGGAGCGGATGATGGGTGGCTAGCAAGGCGAACTGGGTTTGTTGTTGCTGCCAAAGGCGCACCAACGCCTGACGGCGCTGGTCATCCACACAGGCTTTGGGGGTATCATCCTCATGAGAATCTAGGCCAACAATAGACCATGGCCCCACCTGCAGCGGGGACATTGGCAGGCCAGCTTCCAGCATGGGTGCCAGAAAGTCGTGATTGCCCGGAGTACACAGCAAGGGCGCATCAGTAGCCGACGCCAGCGACGCCATAAACTGACGATAAACCGCCACGCCGCCGGAATGCACCAAGTCGCCGGTGGCGACAATGGCGTCAGGGGTTCCCTCGCCAAGAGCCTGAGTTAGTACTTTGTTCAACGTGGCGTTGGTGTCGGTGCCTTGAAGATCCTCGCCGAGGGGGACGAGGTGACAGTCTGTAATGTGTAACAGGGTTCGCTGCACTGAGTTTTACTGTGCCTTGTCGCCCGAATCCTCACCGAAAGTGTTCGACGAGGCTTCCATCATTGGTAAATTCAGAGGGTCGGGGCTCATGCCCACGGCCAAACACAGGGACAAGTACTCGCCAAGAAAGCGATTGAGCTGTTCTTTTTCGTCCCGAGCGCGCATGCGTTTATTTGGATACTCATAGGCGCCGTGGAACCGGGACTGATGCTGATAGGCGACCACCTCAGCACTCTTGGTGTCGTGGTACAGCTGAATCCGCATATTCGGGCTGCTACCCCAATCTTGTTTGGGCACCTGAGCCAACTGCAGCAAAGTGGTGTAAGGACCGCGCTTAAGCACGTTGAGCTCCACCCGTGTACCCGAAGCACCGGGCAGCAACATCACACACTTGAAGTCCTCTTCGCGCAGAGTGGGAAACAGCTGCATGAGCCGAATAAAGTTGGTGTCACATTCGGCCATGTGTCCGGCCAAATCGTGATGATAGCGCCGGCCCAGCTGCTGGCCGCCCGTGGCGAAGTCGTAGCTCAGCTCGGTGGAGCGGCTAAGAATATCGGCATCTGTCTCTGGGCGTTTGTCTGACACTGGCGGTCTCGGTTTTTGGTTTGTCGCGTGCGGTACTATACCCAGCCCAACACACCAGTGTCATGAACCAATTGCTTTGGCTGGCTTGGACAAAGCTTCTGAAACGCTAAGCGAGTCACATCGTCCTCAAGGGCAGAGATGGCACGAGCATGCCTCGTTGCAAGGATTGACTCAGCTGACGTTATTCGCATCTGTATTGCGAACATTGATATCCAGTTCCGGTAGGTACATTATTTCGTACCTAGTACGTTTTACAGTACTAACAAACGAGGCAAGAAAAATCATGAGTACCAAACAGAATTGGGTATCGGTGTCAGAACTGAAGCAATCGCCGGCGCGTGTGATGGATCGAGCGGCGGAAACCGGGCAGCCTGTGGGAATCGTTAGAAATAATGAATTGCAGGGGTACTACGTACCCAATGATGCTTTCGAACTCATCGTCGCGGACTCTGAGCAAGTAAAAGCCGCCGTTGATCAGGTGATCAACGATTACGGAGACGCGCTCACATGGCTCGCCAAAAACTAACGATCCTTTCTGAAGAGGAAATCTTCAGTTTTCATGAACTTCTGATTCGGCGAGACGATGGATTGCCGTGCCTGCGTTCCGACGGATCGCTCTCATCGGTTCTTCAACGGGTTTATAACCATGCGCAATATAATTTGGCCTTTCGGGATCCCTGGCGATTATCCGGACTGCTAGCCTATGCCATTGTTATTGGCCACCCCTTCAACGATGGCAACAAGCGAACCGCCTTGGTCGCCGGAGTTTCCATGCTTCGCCTTAACAAGTGTAGCCAGCCAGAGCCAATGGCGCCGGCAAAGCACCTTCTCGCCGC